>Ga0209363_1001047_pt1 | contig 12470 bp, 7 predicted proteins | sample WorMetexBAHAMAS3_FD_187385 | JGI IMG/M metagenome (GOLD analysis project Ga0209363, IMG submission 187385) | Marine gutless worms symbiont microbial communities from Max Planck institute for Marine Microbiology, Germany - Inanidrilus exumae... | ecosystem: Host-associated > Annelida > Digestive... | reverse complement strand
TTAGAAATAGGGCGATAGTTTGACAGCTGGTCCTTATCGAGATTAGGTTTTTTAAGCAGAGGAGATATAGTAGATTGCTTGAGAATGGGATGGAACTGACCAGAGCTGAGAGACAGATTTACTATGAATGTTAGAATGAGTGAATGTTAGAAATGTTTGCCGCCAGTATCAGCAGCTTCTGTTTGTTGCCGTTGACCAGGAAACGACGTGTTGGCGATTTCGAAGCAATACGGCAACACTGAAGTAAGCAAGCTGCTCGAGCGATCAATGGCTCGACCTTGTCCGAGTCCGTCGCACGATATCGGTTAGTGTGTTCTTCATACATAGCCTACATGTCATTGTTATCTTCACTTTCAGCAGGGAGACGTATTAGTTAACTCATACAGTTTGACTAATTGTTGTCCTGAAGTGGTCGGTGCGAACTCGAGTAATAGGCTTTACTAGTTTATTTATAGATTAGACCCAAAAACCAACATACGGTTGTCGTTTACTGTGGTGCTACTTATACAGCTTGAAGTTAACAGTTCTGCAACTGATATACTTTGGTGGCAGGTGACGCGAGCAACAAGAGAGGGAACTTGTATGAATCGTTGAACGAGGCTGAAGATGTGAGACAATTGTCAGACGATGAACAGTCTCAGCTGACCGTGACCGGCAGAACGTTCAACACGAATTCAGAAACAGTTCATAGTTTCAACACTTCGCCGGATGACAGCAGACCGTTGGACGCTGTTTGTGAAGTGAATTCAGTCCAAGTTGCTGTCGATGATATTGCGGTTCAGTCCAGCTACGACGTTGATCGACGGACGATGGACGTTCAATCAGAGACGAACAGTGACATTGCTGCAGAGTCTGCAGCGCTTGACAACCTGCAGTTGATGGATGCCGAGCAATGGACACTTCAAGTGCAACCGGCAGACGAACTTGTCCGCGAGATCGATGAGAAAACAGCGGCGGCAAAACTGCATTTACCGGTAACAGCTAGATTGATTAATAGTTATCACAAAGTGTTGTCATCACTATAGTCTTATCATGAGTGACGTTGACAAGCATATAGTACGTCTCACGCCATGGCAAACACCAAGGCAGGTAAAGACTTCTGTACCTTCAAGACCAAGGCCACATATTGGCTCAACGCCAGACAGGCTAAGGCTAAGACCACAGCTTGAGACTAGTAGTGTTTTTGCGACAAACATAATAAAAGCATTGTGCCGTGGTGACAATTTGACACGTCAAATTTTTTATTAGTGACAAGCCACTTTGTCACTGAGACGAGACAAACAGCAGTGATTCAAGTATATGTAGCACGTAAACCGACCGTCAGCGTTCTGAGAGAGAATGAAATGTCTGTCTGCTAACGAGCAAGGCCAATGAAGGACGAGGACAGTGACATACTACAAGGCGAAGCGAAGGCTACAAGGGCAACAACAACGACGAAGGCCAAGAATAATTAACGTCACTGTTTATCATTGCCATTAACAACTCGTTATATCATAGTGAATCTATTTTGCACCACGTAACACGCATCAGCTTATATTTCAAGGTGTAGAGCAGTGTGAGCAATAGCTTGTACGTGGGCATTTGTAACGCACGTATAGGCAAGATACATAATCATACAATACCTTATTTCAAACCTGATGAACAATTCTACACACACTGTGAGTCAAGAACAAAACAATACACTTGACTTTTGATCATAACTTCAGAGCAAATCTAGACCGATTTACAAAATTCTTTCCTGCAGCATTTAAAGATGACAGTCGTATACGTTACACAAGCCGATGATAATCGCGGGGATGTGGTTTCACCGACGTGTGTCTGTCTGTCTGTCTGTCTGTTTATCCGCATGATATCTCAAAAGACGATGCACCTGGGATCACCAAACTTCACATACAAATGTTCCATGATGATTATTGAAAACCCATTTCTTTTGGGGTAAAAAGGTCAAAGATCAAGGTAACGAATCAAAAACAATGTCGGCGTGGGTCATTACACTCTTGTGAGAGCTGACTTCTTGACTTTGGGCCTAATAATGTTACGCAGCAGTGCCATGTGTGATTGTGTTATTCAGATTCTTATCGTCGAAGACCCGGATAATGACAACATGATGTATGGTGATCGCTGTGTGACGGATGACGCTGGGGAATTTGCTAGTGACCTGCACGTGAGTAGACCTATCTATGCTATGTCGCTGTACGAAATGAAACAAAATATTGTGAATCGTTATTGTCACTAAAATTCAACTAATCTCCTCTACAAAGTAGCAAGCACGTTCCTGAGTCACATAAGGAAAGGAAGGCAGGATTTTAAAGATTAATTTAAGTTGTTAAACTGTTAAATACTAATTTGTAATGATTGTGATTATGATTATGACGCTTACACTTACTTATTTATATACTGTATTAAAATGTGTCGGTAATATGGTACAAATTTGACACAGATGGATTTGAAATGTGTAATCTACCGAGCAGCACCGTTATAGTAACAATAATAGTAATCGTAATAATAATATACATCGTTCAAAGTGCCCTGTTTTGGTCGTAAAAAGATATATTCGGGCGCACATGACCTTGAATGACCTTGTAGATAAGTTCATCTATTTGAAACTTTCTAATCTAATTCCGATAAACCGAAAACACAAAAGGTATTCGCTAGGATGTGCTTTATAATCTTAACAGTGTCATAACTCACCCCTTGTCACTTCAACAACTACTCAACGTCACGTGCACCGCTCACCTGGAAGATGGTGAGTGTACGACGGAATTTCATGCCGGGTCAAACAGCGGGCAAGCAATCGGGGCATCACTGCAGAAAATATGAAAAAGTCAGAGCATACCGATTTCAACGAAGATACGACTAACGAAAGCGCTGGAGTGGGCTGTAGCAATGTACGGCTGTAAAAGCGGGACACTGAGAAAAAAATGAAGAAACACGTCTTGACGTCTTTGAGATGAAATGGCTGAGAAAGATTCTGCGGGTTTCGTGAACAGCAAAGAAAACAAATGAGTAGGTTCTTAACAAAACTGGAGTAAAGAGGGAACTGTTAGACCCTGTCAAAACAAGGAAGCTAGCATACTATGGTCACTGGTCACATCATGAGGAAGGAAACAAGGGAGTTGCCTGGAGAAAGAGATAATGCAAGGAACAATGCCAGGTGCACGCAGGCGAAGAAGACCACAGACGGCCTGGATGGACAACATCAACACGTGGACAGGACTATCAGTGGAAGAGTCAGTCAGAATGACAGAGGACAGAGATGAATGGAGAAAGTTCGTCTATGGTGTGGCCAAGCCACGGATCAAGGACGGCTAAAGAACAGAACAGAACAGTGTAAGAAAGTTGATGACAACGATTGTATATAGTGTATAATTAATTTCACAAGATTTTCAGTTGACATAGAGCGTAGCGGGATCCCCTGCTACAACTGATCCTCTTATGAAAACAATGGCAGTATTATGCTGGATATACAATAAGCTATAGCTAGTTTTTCTGTTGAATCTGTGCCTCATTCGTTAGAATGGTATTTCATTTATTTTTTTAACGTATTTTGTATTCTTTCTATTGTTTGATGAGAAAAGCTTGCTAATTAGCCTAGTGGGTGATTAATTAAACAGGCAGAGCAGAAGAACCAGACCGATGGATCATACCCGTGTGGCACCAATCAAGAACTGGACCGTCTGCACATGCTGCTACACGACATGGAACTGAAGAATTCCGCTCTTGAAGAAAAAGTAAGTAAGCCACGTCTACAGCAGAATACTTTGATACTATAATTAGTACACGTAGTAGTAGTAGCAGTTGTAGGCTACACGTAGTAAGTAACAGTAGTACACGTATTATATTAAAATACTTCGTAGGCCTAACGTGGGATGCGAATTTTTGTACATACATTTTGGCAAAGGCAAATGCTATAGTCAGATATGATGCTAATTTCAGATATCAGACGAAGAGAGAGTGAAAGCTGACCTCAACTCAGCCAAGATCGATATTGAACACAAGTATTTTCTGCTAGCAATCGAACTGCAACGGTTTCACATTGAGTTCGATAAGCTGCTTGGCGTCGTCACTGAATTCCAGCAGCAACTGACAAATGCCGTAGTCGAGAGTGAAAGTCTGACGGCGGTGGTCGATAAGTGCGTGAAAGACATTCAGAGAATCATCTCCGAACTTAACGAACCGAACTTCGACGAAACAGACAAGTGCGAGCCCGACCGCGACATTGTATCTACGGCCGCTGTGGCTTTACAGCAAGAGAACAGCTATCTGCGGCTGACCATTGACCAAGTTCAGCGAGAGAAGAAAGTCCTGGAACAGCAGCTTGCCTGTGTGGAAGAGATGATCGTCGTGGCTCGAGAGTTGAAAGACGAAAACGAGGGTATGATTCATGACTTCCGAAGCCTCAAGGACAGCATTACCGTGGAACAGGAAACAGACGCGTTGGAGATTGTTGAGTTGACTAAGTCGTTCAAGCAGCTCATTGCTAACAATGAGATGCTGAGACAGAAGAACGAAGAACTCACAGCCAGGATGCGGCAGTTTGAACAAGCCAACGTCCAAACTGATGCGACGGGTGTGGATCGTTCTGAGACGTCAGAAGATGGAGATACGCACGGCGTGGTTTCCATTGTGATGAAGAACCAGGAGGTCAGTCAGCTGGACAAGAACGTCGAGCGCATGGACCACGAGATGACGAAGACGACGACTGTAGCGGACGTCATCACGACAGACACCTGTCTACAGGAACAACAGACTGATGTGAACGCGACGCGACGAACCGAAACAACCGCTGACGACGATCGCTCGGACGCCGGAAACAGAGAAACAGCAGACAAGAAACCGGAAGGATTTCCACTTCCGGTATGGGAAACCGTCTCGACCACCAAACGGACGTCGAGGCAGACTTCAGAGGATTCTGGTACGTTACAAGGACGTTATAACAGCCTCGGAGACTCCGGTATGCAACGGTCGATGAGCTGGCAGTCGGAGCTGGCAAACGCAGACCTGGTTGGATTGTCGTCGGCAATGGAACAACTACTGGCCGAGAACGACCGCCTGCGCAGCGAGCTCACGAAGCTGACGGCAGCATCAGCGTCGACGAAGATTTGCAGCGAAGACCAAGACGAGAGTTTCGACGTCGGAGATTCAGCAAAGACGTCATCACTGCGTCACCACGCAGCACAACTTGAGTCAGAAATCACGGCGCTAAAACGGACCGTGAAAGAACAGAGTATCTATTTGGGTGGCCGACACCCTGACGACGGAGGCAGCGAGTCAGCGTGGCCGCAGCCGTATGAAGGCAGCAATCTGACGACAGATGTGGACGAAGGAGAAGAATTGGACAATGAGAAGAACGAAGATGGGACGGTCAGTATGTTGCGACTCATGAAGGAGGAGATGAAAGCCGTGGAGACGAAATGGAGCTCGTACGAGACATCACGTGCTGACGAGACGAGAAATCAACTTCAACAAGAGGCGACGATACTGCGTGATCAACAGTTGACGCTGCTTGACGAGCTAGCCTCGAAGACGAAGCAGATCGAGGACTTTGAAGAACTCGCTCGGCATCAGAGAACTGCGGATGAAATCGCAGACAACTACTGGTCAATATTCGACGAAGTGGACAGCAGGAGAACGCGATTAAATCAAGACGGCGGCGACTTATATGCTCGCAGAATGAGCGAACAGAGAACGATGCAGGTTTTCGGTTTACGTTTAGAAAGATGGCTGAACGACTACGAGACATTGATCAGTGAAAGAAATGTCCAACGTACGAACGACAGCATCTACGAAGATCAGACTCTAGAAATGGATGATACCGCTACAGAACGACTGTCAGAACGCCAGCGTGACCACCAGAGTCAGCTTGATGTCTCTGGTTTGCGTGTCCCTCTGGAACGGATGACACACCCAGAAGAACTTGGAGGCAAGGTGAAGGAGAATGATCTAATGGCCGACAGCGATGAAGCAGGTCGACAACAGATGGAAACTTCCTTGGAACAAGCACAGCTGACCTCTGATGTTTCCGAGGTAAACTTGGAGAAACTTCAAGCGGAGTTGAAAGCAAAGGAGGAAGAGTTGCGGCGCAAAAACGAGCAAGTTAATAAAATACAAATCGAAAACGAGGCTCTGAAGTCCGCTGCCTCGTCTTCGTCGCCGTTTGTTTATATCGACTACGAGGAACAAATTGAGCGGCTGGCGTTGGACCGAAGCATGCTGCTTCAGCGGCTTCAAGAGGCGCAGTTTGAGGCTGAAGAGATGCGCGAAGAGCTAGCCGGCGAGAATGAGCGGCTGTGTCGTCAGCTGGACATGCTGAAACAGCACATCAAGGACCAGAGGACCTCCGCTGACAGCAACGTCGAGGACCAGAGGACCTCCGCTGACAACAACGTCGAGGACCAGAGGACCTTCGCTGACAGCAACGCCGAGGACCAGAGGACCTCCGCTGACAGCAACGTCGAGGACCAGAGGACCTCCGCTGACAGCAACGCCGAAGCGCTGACGACTGAAAACCGGCGCCTTCATGACCAGTTGTCCAAACTGGAAGCTGACCGTCACTCGGTCAACGAGTCCCACCGGACGCAGCTGGAAGAGTCGATGGAAAGGTTGAGAGCGACGGAGGATAACGCATTAATGGAGACCGGGAGACTGGTGAGCGAACTGGCCGTGGTGACCGCCGAACGCTCTCAGCTGCGGGACAGCTGCGCCAAGTTTGAGAAAGACTGCCTCGCATTCCAGGAACTCAGCAGCGAGATGGTGGAACGCTGCGAGCGACTCACCATCGAACTGGAACGACTTCGGCAGAACAGAGCTCACAATGCCAGTGGAGACAGCTGCACTTTTCACATACACCACGAGTACTGTCAGCGGTCAGCCGAGCAGGCGCGCCGAGAAATAGAGGCGCTTCAGGACGAAAACACGCGATTGGCTATGGTGCTGGAAATGGAGCGACTGAAGAATTTCAACGACGCGCGTCCAACAGCGATCGACAACGTCAGCCAGACGGACTTGGAACCGCGCGCGATTCAGCTGTCGGCGTCTACGATGAACGGTAACTTAAAACGGGACGTCGACAGTACAGATGGTGCTGGAGAGACTGGACTGGACTTGTTGGGACACGCGGAGGCCGCTCATTCCGCCGCCTTGCAGCTCCGTCACCTGCTGACAGTCGGACGTACGGACGTCGACGGACAAGAACGGAAAGACATCGGCGTCGAGGACTCAACACACCAGCTGACGAGCATCGTCGAAGAACTGGCGGCAGAACTGGACTCTCTGATGAAGTCGCTGACGATGACGATTTTCAGCAGAAGGTTGACGGACGTCTTCAGTCTACAGGCTCACGACCGCCAGCAGCTAGTGCAGGTATGATTCAGCACTAGTATCATGACGCAGTCTACAGTGTTCACTGAGTGTTTTACACGAGGTAGTACAAGAGCAATGCAATGATTACAATAAGCCAACACTCACAAGCGTGCAAAACCGACGCGGGCACGGCTTTTTGTGCCTTGTGACCTTGATCTTTGACATTGTGACCCAAAATAAATGGATTTCCAGGACTCGTGGTGGGTTTACTGAAATTGCTCCCTGGGCTGACATGCAGTGAGTTTGAGTTAGTGGCCTATTCGTATAATGGTAGGCCAACATTTCAACGTAGACAAAGCGTCGCGCGGGTTTCTCGGCGATAGCTGAGCTTCTTGTAAAAGATACGTTTTAAGCGCTTGTCGAAAAGTGTTGTGGGAATTCGCCAATTACAAATACATGATTGGGGGTGGTTGTCATCGTAGACTAGGATTTAATACAATTTACCTGCGTGCAAAATTTGACAGTTCTAGCTTCAGCCGTTCCAGAGATATCGTTGGTGGCGTCAAAATTTAAAGTGGGTCAGGTGACCCTGACCATGCCCCATTTGCCATCTTTATGCTGGGACTTGGCACAGCCTACATGCATGCAAAATTTGACCACTCTAGTGTCAGCCGTTCCGGAGATATGGTTGTTGCCCACCAAAATTTAAATGCTTCACGTGACCTGACCACGCCCCTTTCAGGGATAGTTTGCCATCCGTGAACTAGCACTTGCTACGATGAACCTATCTGCCAAATTTGATATCTCTATTTATACCCACTACGAAGATAGGAAAGGCGATACAAAATATCGGAAATGGGGTGGTTTGCGATAGCTATGGGTCATTCAAGGTCACTGAAAATAGCGCTATTCGATAGAGCGCATACGAGTTTCTATTTGTGTTCCGTAGTAACTACGTCCCTATCTTACACCGTTTCTGGGATATAGCGAGATGTGTTGGTTGAATATCGCATTTTGAACCTACTCCACCTCTATTTGGCGCTCCCGTAGGATGAACCCGGTGGAATTTCGCCGAGATTTTTGGCGTCAAAAACTAGAGTCCTTGGGCTATCGTATAGCGTTTTTGCCTTACGTTTAGCCGTTATGGTACAGTGCCGGCTTGTGCCAGACAGACAGACAGACGGTGACGGACACATGACGACAGCATATACCGCGCTAGCATAGCATCGCGCGGTAAAAATGTTCGTCTGCCAAACCGAGTTGTTATGCGACGAACAACGGCGATCAAATCGCTGATGTGTCGTTGAGAGAGGCCTGCTGTTGGTGTCGAGTGAAACGTGTTAGTATGGGAGACAACCCGTATTTAGTTAGTTAGTTGGAGTTTAACCAACTCGTATTTAACTTAGCATAAACTACGTGTAGGCCGATGCTAAGTAGGAAAAACGCATCAATTTGAGCTTTATGTTCTTAACATTTGAACAGTGTGATCTGTTTATGTTGGTTTGCATGTTGAGATTGTCAACTAGTACTCCAGGGCCGCATTAAGGCTAGTGCGGGCCCGGGTGGCACTCTAGACGTTACTGCTGAGAACGACGTGCCACGTAGGCACGATACGAAATCAAATATGGCTTCGCCCTAACGGGACGTGACACTACTGACCCGCCGTGCAGTGTTACCGTGGAGCTAAACTGGAGGCGGCATGATCGCCTGGCCTGCGCGGGTGAAGCCGCCTGCAGGCCCGCCGTAGAGTGTTACAGACGACGACAGACGCCAGCGAGCGTTATTAGTCTGGCCCGCCTACATGTAGGCAGGCAGTAAAAAGATCAAATAAGTTTAAATACAACGAAAATTAACAGTCTTAAACGCATATAATATACATAACACATTCGAAAACAGCTGAAGAAATTGCATCCTATGCTAAAGTAAGATCGAGTAGAGGTGGAAATATTTCTAGTTGTAGACCTACCAACAGTGGCAGATTAACCCTGAGGCAGTGGAGGCACAAGCCTCCGGTCCGCAAAACCATAATCCGCCACTGCCTACCAATGAACATAATCTTCATCAGTGTGCGTGCATTTCTTCGACGTCGATGAGTACATCGGCGATTTGAGTAAAATTTATATATTGCCATTTCTAATCTTGAGTAGAAAATGAATACATTGAAATGAATAAGGTCGTGTGTTGAATCTGTGTGCATTCTGTTACGTAGGAGAGTGAACAACGTAGTCTGGGTGTCGTGCAAACGTACAGGAGACGACTGTTGTCAGCAGTTGAGGTCAGTTGATCGGATATTCTTCGTAGGCGAGTTTCACGTACTGCAAGGCATTTAGTGATGACGATTCTGTAACTTCGCACAGATTGGTTAACTGCAAGCCTATTTCGAGTGAGCTGCAGTGCGGTAATCGCCTTCTGAGCTGTAGGCCTAAGTGGCTTTTGTTTCGTTGTTAAGTATACTTAACATTGAGAGCTGGAACTAGGCCGATTGCAAAAAAATAACAAAACGAACAAGTATGTCGGTCCTCCTTATTGTCGGGCCGAAATGTATACGCCGATGTGTACCCTGGCCGCGTCGCATGCTGCCCGTAGTGCCCCTGATGATTCACGGTGAGTATGCCTGCGAGATAGACAGACGGACGGACGGACGGACCAGACCGTTACATCACGCTTTCCGCTAGACGCGGCCAGTGTAAAAAATCGAAAGTTATCGTACGGCGACAAACACTGCAATACTTCAATGCTTGCGCAATTGAATGAAAGCCTGCAAATGAACAAGTAAGCCTCCTACATATGTTGGTTGTGTTTCAGGGTCATAAGGATGCGAAAGTCAGAGAAGCGCTGTTCTGCATTATTCAGATGATCAGCAACGATTCCGACGACTGAATTTAACCGATACTTGTTTGCACGCGGCGGACATTCGCCAATTTCTACGTCATTTAGTCGCACGTATATAACATTGTTTAACTATGTTCACGTTGTATATGACACGGTCTGATTAGCTCTAACTCTAATAATAATACTCACATAGTTTCGAAAGAATTCCTATTTTTGCAATTTTTTAGCATTCTAAGCCCACTTCAATGAAATTTGGCATACCAGATAGGCCTATCTGTGATTATTAAATATACAAGCACATTTTCTTACGTCACTGGTTATGTTTCTACTCTACCATATAGTGGGTCATTTCTTAAGTCAATCCGGTGTACATACAGCAAATGTAAATGTAGTTTGCGTTAGTTCAGAGAATGTGTATAAATATACGAGGACTATTTAACACCGTGATCCATTTTGCGGTATAATGTTGTTTTCAAATTTTGTGCAAACTGCGAAGACGTTGCTGTAATTCGGCTGACTAACATCACTAATAAGTTATTGGTGATGTTACTAAGACGAATAAACTGTCCGCTATCCACCAGCAGCTGCATATCTAGGCCTTTTTTATGTCATTCTTACAGCCTACAGTTCACAGACAATAATATATATACGGTGTTCACGGGGATCGGACAAAAAAATCACAAATATTTTGAACGAAAATGGTTTATTTCCGAATCTGCTGTGAAACGACGGTCTATGATTTACTGAAGAAGAAGCTCAGCTGTCGCCGAAAGGCTGCGCGACGCTTCTTACAATTGTCTTTGCGAGTTCATGTTTCATTCTTTGGCGATCCATGATCTGTCTGTGTACCCTTCTCGAGTTACAAAGACATGAATTGCCTATATCCCTGGTCACGTGATCAGAGCGTCAACAATGTCACTTCTCGACGGACATCCGACATGCACTTTAATCACAGATGCAACTATAGACATATAGGCTAGTTGTGTTAATTCTATATCGAAATAAACATAAACATCGTCGCCAAATATTGCATACAGATAGACTATTATCAAGTAGGCCTATTAGCTTATAATATGAAGCTGAAGAAGAGAAGGTTGAAGACAGGACATATTAATAGCACCTTTTCATGAGAACTCACCCCAAAGCGTTGAGAATGGTGCGTAGGCCTACGTGTTAACGAGGGATCGCACAGTTTTACCTGCCACCCACAGTACGTTTATCCACGAGTGGAATGAGCCATCCTATCTTTACTCCCCAGCCGCATGCAGCGCATAACCGAACTTTGGCCGCGGTACTAATTTCCCGTCCCACAGAGGGTAGGAGGCTAAGTTGGCCTGGATGGCTGGTTACATTTCGAGATGGTATGTCTGTCCGAAGACGGTCACCCATCCCACTACCAACTGACCAATAGTGCAGCGGACGAGTCGCAAGTCCGACGCCCTAACCACTAGACCACCTAGCCACCATTGTTGGGGTTACAAACCACCCCTAATGGGCGTGGTCAGGGTCACGTGATCCGTTTTTTACCGCGCGACGCTATATATGCTGTCGTCGCGTGTCTGTCTGTCCATCTGCCTACTAATTAAAACGGCTATACGTATATAGTATCACGCAAACAACGTCGTACAGTGGAGCCGGCGAAAGGAGTGGGTGGTTGGAGGAAGAAGCACTGTGGTGTAAGGTTAGTAGACAGTTTGGTAAAAACCGGGAAGTGATCAGATGGAGAGCAGTGGGTGGAAGAGAGTGATGGAGTAAGAGAAGAATCAGAAGAGGTTATGATCAAGTCAAGAATGTGGTTTTGTTGTGGATAGGAAAATCCACATGTTGACTGAGGTTGATAGAAGACAGAACAGAACAGATAGAATGGGAATTGAGGTGATTTGTGGGATTATCAACATGAATGTTAAAGTCGCGAGTGATGATGCAGCAGCTAAAGAAAGGCAATGTCTTCGAGAAAATGGAAAATGGTTTAGAAAGGTTGGACACGAAGGAGGGCGCGGTAGATGTTAAATACGGATATTTTAGAGCGAGAAAGCTGGAGAGTAGGCCAAATGGAAAACGATTCAAAAGGGGGAAACCAGAAAGAGAGATGAGTGTCAGAGTGTTTGCGCGGGACACTGAGTTACGTAAGGTGTAGGCCTACTTGGGTGGAGTGCAGTTGAGAAATTCAACAGAAGTGGTAGTAGATCTGATCCAGGTTTCATTAAGCAGAGAAGGTCAGGGTTGCAGCGGCAGACACAGGATTTAGAAGGGGGTTCGAAGGTAATGGCGAGCACGTAGCGCAAGCCTATAACGGGCCTATAACGGGGGTCTGGGGCGGAGCCCCCCCCCCCCCC
>Ga0209363_1001045_pt1 | contig 12473 bp, 7 predicted proteins | sample WorMetexBAHAMAS3_FD_187385 | JGI IMG/M metagenome (GOLD analysis project Ga0209363, IMG submission 187385) | Marine gutless worms symbiont microbial communities from Max Planck institute for Marine Microbiology, Germany - Inanidrilus exumae... | ecosystem: Host-associated > Annelida > Digestive... | reverse complement strand
GCCTCTCGATCCCTTTCCCTTTTGGGTGGCTGCTGAACAAAAAGGCGGCCAGGGTTGAGGTTAATATATCGCTGGCCTTCCTTCACTGGATAGGGATAGCTTTTCACCCTTGACCTTTTGTCTCTTATATAGCCATATTTGTGCTGAAAGGGGACGTTAAACTCCAACTAACTAACTAACTTCTGATTCTGTCCATTCCTGTCATTCTATTATGTAAAAACATGAGGTTATTTACAAAACCGGAAATACATAACGTATCGTATTGCCGTCAGAAGAGGACCAAGCCAATGTGAAATTTAGACGTGTGGCTGTTGAGATACACGAGCGGACAGACACACAGACAGACAGAGAGACAGACACGTTCCCTGGCGGTGGCGAAGTAATCACCATGTACAAACGCTGAAATTCACGGCAAACCCCACAATTCACGGCTTCCGTAAATTCCTTGCATTTTTTATTTTCGTAGAGCTCTGGATCTGCATCTGGATCTGGATCTGGATAGATAGCAATGTCCTCCGGAGGACACAGCGCACTGTAGCCTATGGATCAGCTGCTGATCACTACAGAATATATATATTCTATGCTCCTAGTTCCGGTGTGGTGTTGTTGAAAATGGGCGTGGCTGTTGTTTACGGTTTTGAAAACGTGTAATTCTAAACAAATATTGTATTTTTGCACTTTGCATGTTTTATACATAATTATGGATAACTTCGTTTCAGCCAGATGGACAGCAATCGTGCTGACATGTAGAAATGAGCAAATCGCTAATGCGTTTCAGAAAGGTACTGATGTGAAGTAAATTCCGCGGCTTGCTGCAGGAAAATCATCTATATTCCGCGGCATAACCGTAACCTGTCATTTATGAGTAAACTCAGCCGTGTTGTCGATACATTGCGCTAAGTTTCGTTATAAACACGTCAGTAAATAATCGATCGTTTTTGAAAACGCTGTGTCTTGATGTCCAAAAGTGGGACGTCTAGTAACGCTGTCCCCATGTCCGACAGTCAGACGTCTACTTTACGCATCTACACATCCGACAGTCGGATCTCCATTAACAGTAACCTCTAGGTCCGAAAGTCGGACTTCAGGTTACTGCAACTATACGTTTGACAGTCGGATCTCTAACCCTAATGCTAACCCTAATGCTAACTATAAGTTCTAACCGAAACCCAAATCTAACCCTAACCCTTACCGTACTAAACCGGAGATCCGACTGTCGGACGTGTAGTTGCGCCAATTAGACGTCCGACTTTCGGACGTGGACGTGTGACAGTCTGATATATTTCATTCACCAGATGGCGATACATAATGCAACCAAACTAGTACCACTAAGCAGTCAAACTAAACTGACCGTAAGCATCACCGAAACCCTAACCCTAAACCTGACACTAACCATATACCTAACCGTCACCGTAGGCCTAACCCGAACCATAATATTTCTGCACACATTGTTGACACCTGTAAGAAGGTTTCTCGGGATTTATAAAAGGATTTTTTTCAAGGAGGTGCATAGCAGGATTTGTGGATGGGGTGAATAATTGCACTACCAAGTAATTGCACTACTCGTTCGCTGATGTAGCAGCTGTACTCAGCTCAGAAAATGTCAGCGACAAGAAGTTGATAGTTGATACTACATAGAGGTTACTGTTAACGGAGATCCGACTGTTAAACGTGTAGTTGGGCGAAGTACATGTCCGACTGTTGGACATGTAGTTGTGCAAAGTAGACGTCCGACTGTAGGACCTGGCGACACAGCATTATTAGACGTCCACTTTCGGGCCTCAAGACACACTTCATTTTGAAAAATGTGATGAAAGTGATTGGTTACCTCACAGGCTTCTATTTTTAGAGCGGCATATATCATACCCAGAAACGAAGGCATGTGTACGGACCACCAGTGGACTGAAAGGAGGTCATTTTGCTGGATTTATTTACATTGTAGTACGTTGTCACATTAGTGATCGAATTAATCACCAAAACTTAATTATCAAATTCTGCAGAAACGGGGAAAGTCTGCAGCTAGGCTCGAAATTCTGCAGCTCGCGGAAAACTGTGGGCCCTAGTGATTAGTTACAACTTTCTGATGACTGTTGATAGGTGTTAACTGAAATGAATTATAACGTAAGACATCACTAAGGCAGCTAGTAACACTTGTGGAATTTTTTGTTTCTGCAGAGATGGAGATACGTCGAGATAAAGGTGAAATTGATGAAAATGTGATACTGCTTACTGTTGAAGACCCGAAGAGCAAAGTTGGCAGTGGCGGCGCGACTCTGAATGCCCTTCTGGTAGTTGCAGAATACATCAGTGCAAAGCAAGGCTATACGGTGTGAAAAGTCCAAATTTTTATGTAATTGTATGTTGCTTATAATCCTGCATCCAGCCAATACATCCATAAAAATTCATAGGTCCAGAGAATTTGATTTTTACGCCTACACCACGTAGACAGTGTCTGCAAAGGCAGTATGTTTTTAGGCTATCCCATTCGTTCCTTTGTCTGTCTCTCTGTCTGTTTGTTTGTCTGTTCATTCTTCTAGTCAGATATTTGTTACGTGATATCTCATGAACGGCTTGAACAATTTTGATAAAACTGACAGGAGCCCCTTCTGATGACCTGATTAGATTCTTGAGGTCAAAGGTGAAAGGTCAAGGTCACACCTTGGTTCAAGTGTGTGGTGGTGAAGGCAACCACGTTGATACTGGTGCATAAAAGTCTAGTTCAGATGATATCTAGGAACAGCAAGAAATTGAGATGTTGTGTCCGAACATAGTGCACGTCAGATGATCGTCTTTCTGCCAGTAAAAATGTCACAGACCATGCTCTGTATCTATTTTTGATGTACGAGCCATAAATTGTGCTGTGTGCGATTTTGGCTCGATTTGGGCCGTCGGCTTGCATGTCTGCCCGCCCGTCCGTCTGCCCGGCCTGCTTGTACCCACGCGCCTCGTAAGCCACGCACCGTGCCGCCCCCTCTCCCTTCGCCGGCGCCCACAGCCGGTCTGTGCACGTCGTCTGTCCACGCTCGCTGCTTGCCGCCCGTGTGATGTCTGCCGCCCGACCCTCGATTATTCACGTCAGCCACGCCCCCGTGGCCAGCGCGACAGTCCTATTATTATATATAGATGCTGTATCATTGCACCATCACGCTGATCACTCTGTCTCTCACACGTTGCAGGTGGACACAGATATCTGGCAGTATGGCATCTTCCTCACAGCAAGTTTGCCCAATCAAAAATCACTGGTTTTTACCCACACCACCTGCATTGGGCACCCCCTATTTGGTGCAATTCCAGTGGAACTTCATCAAGATCTATGGCGAGAGATAACTAGATTCCGTAGCTACCATGCAGCATTGATTGCTTAATCAATGTTCAGTCGTTTTAGCACAATACCAGCACGTGATGGACGGACAGACAGATGAGTCAAACGATGGATGGAATTGCTCTGTCAGTATCACACTGTGCGTAGCTGTGCTATGCTAGTGTGCAATGAGAAGCTACCAATAATTTGGGTCGACATGTCAATTTCTGCAGCTTCTTTGTGGCAGTTAGTTGATTGTTTGGTTCATTTATTTGATCCTGGATTTATAATACCTGCTGTTGGAAGGATGCATGACAGTTCTCTGTACGAGTATTAGATTCGCTTTGTTGTGATAGGTGTCTTCTTTGGTCATATTCTGAAGATTGAGAGTTGTTTTTTTGCAGGTAAATTCACTGTAAATATAAGCATTGTACAAACAGTAGATACGAAAGATATGCTAGAGGCGATTAAAGGATTGAGTGACGTAATGGACATCTGGCCCTTACCTTACACACTTGCTCTGAGTAGACCTAAGGTTGTGTTTTGCGGGGTCTAGCCCGACGTGAAGTAACTGCAGCAAAAGAAGGCTGCTGAGAGAAACTGAGCATGACTGGTCGTTGATGCGATGGTTTCAGGTCGTGAATGCGGACGTTCTGAACTCGTCTCTGATTCTCATCATGCACACGGTATGATTCTGACGGTATTCTTCAATCTAAAAAATACACTGATTTGTGTGAACAGACATTTAGTGTGCATTCGTGCCTGCCATATGAAGTATCGATGTCAGCGAGTGACTCATTCAGTGGTTGAAGCAAGGATGAGGTTTACTGAGTGAGTTGGCGTCAGGAACAACAAAAAGCTCAGCTATCGCAGAAGGACCACACAATGCGTTATGTCAGTTGAAATCTTATCAACTGAAATGGCATCCAGAGGCGAATGGCCTTGAAGGTCACTCGAGATCGTGAGAAATGGCACGATTTGACATATATCACTTCCTATTAGTGCGCCGTAGTGGCAACATCTCTACCATGCGTCATTTTTGAGATATTACCACTTTTGCAGTGTGTGTAGCCTTGAGAAATCCTTAGTCCCTAGGTTGTTGTATGGCGTTGTTTTTGTGATCCTTTGTTTAGCCATTTTGATAGAACTGACGTATGACAGGTGGATAGAAGACGGACACAGCCACAGCAGATACCGTGCTAGTGTAGTGTTGCCCAGTAAAAATTTTGCAATAATTGCTGTTAAGGGAGCAACTGCCTAAGTATGGTTAATGTGGAAAATGCCGTAGTATGTAAAATACAGGTTTTAAAGCAGTGGATGTGGGCATAGGTCGCTCGCTGGCTTGCAAGTCTTTGTGCTGAGCCGAGCTTGCTGTTTTAAACACTGCATTTTGTATGCAGTTAACGGCCGTGTGTATTGTGTTGAGTACAGTAGTATGTTATTCTGTATATTTGTATCAGGGCCGCAGCTATCCATTTGATGCATGTGGCAGAGCTTTTGTTAGTTTGCCGATGTGTCAACCGCAGTCTTGTGAACAGTTCAGTGGCATAGTTACAAACTTGGATCTTCTGCTCGAGACAGTAACTACACAGGTACTGGTAAATTTGTTTCATTCTTCAAGTTATCAGTCTCATATGGGCTCTGGGCCGGCAATGCACTTTGATTCATTTGTTGATACCGGCACTATATAAACCGTTTGTTTACTTACTTACTTCTTTAGTATTTATTTACTTCCTTAAGAATTGGCCCCTTCCATTTCCAGGCCGGAGGTCGTAATAGGCGACCAAACCTGGCTTTATTTTTTGTGCTTGTTTTATGCTGTTTTAGATTTTGTTATGGATGCATGTTTGCTTTTGTTGTGTTAGGTTTGGTTTTTCAGTACTAAGCCAAGAGATTAACTGTCTCTGAAATGACCTGTTTTGTGTCGGGTGGGGCGTAAAACCTTTAACTCAGTCAGTCTTTCAAGTTATCAGATACCTAATTCAATAGTTTATTATTTGTTGTCATTTAAAATGGGCGAAGTTAGTATGCAGTTAGAAATTAAGTGAATAAGGTTGATAAAAGTGTACGTGGATTGTGTCTTTGTAGCTGGCTGTTTCATCACCGCCGGGTGTTTGGGTCTGCAGTTCAGATATGTTTCTCAGCATTGCTGCTCCCGTCGGTAGAGTGAATGTAGTCATTTTTCTCAGTATTTAGATTGCAGCCTTATTTCCAGGTCAACCTGGGTAAGCTGACACCAGAAAGATATACACATCTTTATTTCGTCATCAAGACAGCCATACAATACAGAAAGTAATAAGATAATGAAACAAAACAAAAGATAATAATAAAAATAATGATCGGCCTAATTGCAGTTACAAGACGTGGTTATTTGGCACAACAAATTGTCGAGTTGTTCATAACCATCAAAATACTTCTGCTTTCGCTTCATCAACATTTTATCAACATCATCACAGTTAAACATGTCCATACAAATCTGTACATTTTTGTCAGTTTTAACATTAAAAATTTTCCTGTCCCATGAAGAAATGGCATAATCCATTGACCTTATCTGGGCTTTATTGGGCGAGCAAAGGTTCAGGCCATATAAGGCTACTGGTAGGCATTTCATTTTCAGCAGTTCTACCCTGACGTGTTCAGAAGCCGAACGGCTGACTTTCCCAGAAATAGAGATATAAAACTTTTCTGTATTTTAGCGAGGCAAGGAATGATGGGGTGTCAGTGGCATCAGCTGGACCATATGAAAATCATCTGCAGCTCACTCGAGGCAGATAACCATGCGGTGCCAGCCCCCCATCAATCCATATTTTTACAGGCCAGATGCTGTTTGTGATGCTCAACCGACAGTGTCAACGCACTCAAGGCAGTGGGATGTTGATCTGTTGGTTTGTTAATACCAGCTTTGAGGTTCAAGGATGTGGCCATTGCTCAACAAATTGTTGGTATTTATCCACAGCTTTTGGCAGAGTGTGAATCTGAACTGTCACTGTAAAAACTGCTCATATGCATGTGCATATGATTGTGTGCAATTGTTGTACACAGTACAGCACTGAACAGTTATGATAAATTTCCCCATTATCTTCCAGATAGCCATCATTGCTCAGGTGTAATCTACTGTCATTGTTCAGGTGTTGTGTACTGGAGGGAGGGTACGACCACTTAGTGGATAGGTTGGGGAATTAAAGCCGGGTCCAGGAGATGTATGTGAAGTGAGCGTACACAGTCAGGGAACATGACGTCAATATCAGGGAAATTATTGTATCAGGCAAACTGGAACAAATCAACCAAGGCTATTTCTTGATCCAGTGCATTTTTGAAATGTCACGACCTATCAATGACACAAGCTGAAATGCGTGATATGTTGCTATGCTGCATCTTGTCATGATGATGATGGGCATAGAACAGTTTGCCGTCATTGTTCAAGCTCACTTTCCGATGGGAACTGTGGACATTTCTACACCATTCGAGCTTTGTCGACCACTGAACTGACTTAGCTTATTGTACCATCTCTTGCAGTACCTCTGAGACTGTGTAAAGTACCCTTACAGTGTATTCACGACAGTGTCACTCTAATCAGTACATTTTAAACAAGGTATCGCCTTAACGGGACGTAATACTACTGGCCCGTCGTGCAGTGTTACAGTGGAGCTATAATTAGACTGGAGGCGGCATGACATCATCGCCTGGCTAGCACTGGTGAAGCCGCCTGCAGGCCCAGATGACGACGACAGGCGCCAGAGAGCAAAGTAATACTGGCCCCCTACACTATGTGTAGACGGGCCAGTAATAATAATAATAATAATAGTAGTAATAACAATGCTGCTTGTACAACTTACTGGAAAAATCAGACAATTTGGTGGTATTATGTACAGATGCTAGCGTCATTCAGCATTGCGATGCTTGTCTAATAACTTTGCCGGCGACAATTGACTATGCACAGCAGCATGGCGTCTGTAAACTCGACTCCTCGGTGAGATGTGTTTGTTTTTTTGTTTGTTTTTTTTGTCGGAACTTCAAAAGACAGAATGAGAGCGGTATAGTTTGTAAAATTTTGCAGCAGTCACTGTATAAGCAATTAAGTAAAAAAAATTTTAAAGCACTGTAATCCTTTACTTGCAAATGAATCAGAGCTGCTGGGATCAACCACCACAGGTTGTCGAAAGCAGATTGAAGCGAATAGATTTTCGGAATGCATCCAAGGTTTTGCGTGCGCGAAAAGAATGTGAATAGTTATGTTTACACTAGTATACACATTATCTGTGTAGACATTTCAGTGTTTTGTCTTTGTTTTGTGTGATTTTATTGTTTTATATGGATGATTGTGCTTGTTTATTGGATTGGTTTGGCTTTATCTAATAGACAACTGTTAATAAACATGGATGATGATGACTGTTTTGACATAGTAGACGTGCCATGCTCTGCTGCAGTGCAGTAGGCTGAGATGTCAGCATGGTTTATGCGTTTCATAGGCCAACTCAGTCTTGCATTCCTCCAGGGTCGCTAAATCGAGTACCTGCTTTGGCTAGAGGTAAAGGCGGGATTCATACCTCTGTTGGGTGGCAGGTAACACTGTGTGATCCCATATGGCATGTGAGTTTCTTAGCGGTGAAGAGCTAAGTTGATGCTAACTGCGGTACACCGTTCACTTTACTTTAGGAAAGGACGAGAATGATTATGTGAAATGATGATGAAGTGGAGGTGTTAAACGTGGAATCAGGCCACAGATAACTTGAAGGAGCCTGCTGATAAAGATGTGAGAAAGTAATCAAGTGTCCAAAATAGTTTGGCAAGAGGCCACATAGCACCTTGCCACCCCTCAAGGCCGCAAATGCATTCGTCTGCTGCGTGCGCTGGGCAGGCACAGTGCTCGAATTGTTGGGAGTACGGGGGGATTTCCCCCCACTGTGGTTGTGGACCCCATGTAATACACAGCGTCGAAGCCTTGGCACTTTCGGCGCCTTGTTGTCGTCCCCCACTATTTTTAAGTTTGACCACTGGGCAGGCATATTCGCCACAGGCGGATAGAGTGCATTCATGCATAGGTACGTTACAATGCGCCGGCCCGAATAACTGTTTTAAAATAATTTTTCAATAATAATAATAATACCACAGTAATTTTGATGGTGCTGTCGTCATGGCAAAGCCATTGGAACAATTCATCTGGTTTATTTGATGAATGGAGACTGAGTGCCAGGTCGCCACCAACCTTCAAGCCAAGCCAACCACCTTGGACTATGAATGTTTTTGTAAAGGCTGCTACCATACCAGCCTCATCCACTATTGCTGTTCAGTGAATGAGTGATTTTGTTGATGAAGCTAATACCAGCTGACCAGGTAAGTCTGGATAAGGGATGGAAAACAAGCCAGGCAATGGTGGCTAAGTGATGAAGACAGGGTTGTTGTCAAGTAGTCAATGTCTCTGTTCAGGGTTGCATTGAAGACATTCTTTATCAGTGTCAGTGCCATGAGACATTGAAAGGCTGCACGTTGCCGTCCTTGCCTTCTGGTCTTGTGCCGTTGGTTTGTTTCTTTTGTGTTTCGTTTTGTCAATTAGTTATACACAAGGTTTCTCTATCAATGTTTGGATAGTGCTGCTGACGTCTGGCCTGGGACACTAGTGGTTAGACAAAGAAAGTGTCGGCAGTTGTTGTTGTTGCTGTAGATAAAAGATTTTAAGAACTCGGTTCGTTCTGGTAAACAGACATTACATTACATTACATTAGAACTATTTATAGTGGCCTAAGTAAATATATCTGCAAGGACCACTATGGCGACCAAGCTATAAAACAATGTCTGGGTATGATTGCTATATTAGTTAATAGCAGTGATGAGTTGTACGTGTGAGATGGTGGCAGTTGCCTACACAAGGAGCACTTTTACTGTCCATTTTCGTTCAATGCTTGAATTATTGCACGCTTTGTTATACAGCTTTTCTGATTTCTAGTTTCCTAATTCATTCTTATGCTAATGGTGGAGGGAGCGTAAATGGCTCTGTTTTTATGGCCAAAATGCCCACCCTATCACTGAAACAACAGCCTCAGAGCACCGAAGGGAAATCCCAGCAAGGGAAATCCCAGCGTCGAACCCATCCCGGGAAAATCAATTTTTTGATCCATTGTCTCTCCGCTGAGGTCAAACTGTTTTTTACTGGCTGTGCAATGCCATTTCTGAGACTCTATGCATATATAATGTAGTAGTGGTGATGATGGTGACAATGATAAATATAATTAATATACATTTAGTGAAAAACAAATTATTAGAAATATATCTGACTTGGAGGCGATGGTGAGTATATGAAATAGCAAACGGCATGAGTCCGTGAGCAGTTGGCATTTTATTGTTACAACACTAGTCGTTTAACAGCCCTAAACCAGGACAACCTTGGTAAACCAGCACCAGAAAGAAAGGTATCAAACCTTTCCTGATTTTAATGAAGCAAGAGATTATGGGTGACAGTGGCACTAGCTGAACCACATGCGGATCTTTTGCACCTTGCTTCAGACAGATAACCATGCCAGCGCGTCGTCACTCATTTTTTTACGGGTCATATGCTCTTTATGATACCCAGCTAACAGTGTTAAAGCATTGAAGGCAGTGGGATGTTGATTTGTTGGTTCAAGTCTCAAAGATGTGGACATTGCTCAGCGCACTGTTGCTATTTGTCCACACCCTTTGGCAGAGTGTAAATCTAAACTAACAACTTAACTGTCAAAATTGTTCATTTGTGTGCATATAACTGTGCACAGCTGTCATGCAAAACACAGCACAGAACAGTTGCGTTAATTGTCTTTTCCTCCATGCAGTCTTCATTGTTCAGATATTGTTTGCTGGTGGAGGGGGGGGGAGATTATTTCAGTGTTAGAATACAGTACAGTAATAAAATGTGTATAGCACCATGAAATCAAATGAGGCACTTGATGGTTGGGTACATTACAATTGTTCCTTTCTAACATTTTTAAAACTTGGACAGTTTTGGTAAACCAGCACCAGAAAGAAAGAAAAAGTAAACAGTTGTGTCACCTGTCGAGTACGCCGGTGGGAATCTCACAGAGTTTATTATGTGCGTGCAGAGTGTTTCAAACGATGGATGCCATACTAGAGAAGGCAGATTTTGCATGACATCAGCCCAGTCGTTTGAGGAGCACTGCAACTCCTCATTGGCTGCACACTGACCTGAGTAAATTGGCCGCATGCGATTGTCTCTTGCTTGGACTTTCTGCATACCGTTTAATTTTTTACTGCCAGTTAAAGATTAGTCCTAGCGCCACATACCTAGTGAGTGATACTCGTCTCTGATATAGCCATATTTGTGCTGAAAAAGGATGTTAAACTTCAACCCTGGTGCGGTTGATTGGAGCGGTGGTGTGTTTGCTAGCTGCATAACGCAGTCCAATTGTACGTTAACGCGTGCAATTGGATGGCCGCAGTTTGCGCTGCAGCACCATTGGCTCTTGCCAATCAACTGCCACTTCCGAGATTGTAAAGCGCGCTGTACGCTAACGCGTAAGCTGCGCTATATAAGAAACCGACCTTTATTTTTAACTAACTGCAGTGTATCGTGAGACACAGTGCAATATAGGCTCAAAGAGGGCGTTTCCCACCGGCGTACTCGACAGGCGACACAACTGTTTACTTATTTACTAATGCAACGTCCCACAGCTGCCACGTCCACATCGGTTTGTTTACTTTTGCGTCGTGACTCAACAAGACGTCCACGGTGACCATCAACGATTGCCGAAAATTTGGGTAGGTACCTTTCTGGTGCGCAGCGTACAGCCCAGGGGAAAGACTTTGAGTTGATTCTAACAGTAAAAATGTAAACTAGACATCCCATAGAGGGACCATTTGTAAGTGAATTTCCGGCGATTTGTAATCATAGCGGAGTTATGACGGCCTGAAGTCGCAAGACCTGAAAATTTTTGAGCAAATTTTGCGTTTTGTGGCAAAATCGATCCCTCTCAAACCGTCGCTACGGCGTGGATTGCACCCAAAATCTGTCAGGGCCAGCCCCCCACATTTGGCTCACACTCTTTCAGATTTCATCCAAATCGGTTCACTTTCGGCAGAGTTATTGCCGAACGCGTGGAGACCGTTTTTGCCCCGTAGAGTATTTACATTATAGGCTCTGCGAGCCTATAAATAGTGAGTGATACGTAACGTTAATAAGGTAAACATAGTCACAATGTGTTCCCGCTCACAGCAGTGTCCACATGGAGTCACTGAATGTGCGTGGCCGGCAGTCCAGGTGTTTTTAATTTTTATATGCCAAGTACATGTTGGTGGTGAGTGTGTGTTCATCACGTGCACTCGAGCATGGTGAATTGTAGGTGTCTGGGATAGTGTATCTGAGTGCTAGAGTTGCCGAGAGGCTGCTATCGTGCCACGTGCTGCCACCTCTTGACTCTTGTACTTACCTCGGCCTTGATAGTGGCGCCACACCGATCTGTGTACGTTTTACTTACTTACTGTGTTCACTGACTGCATTCTTCGTTTACTGTTCAAGTGGCGCTTAGGTTTACCGACTCTTGCTTCTCGTGGCGTGCTTTCTTGATGTAAATTATTGCTATTATTGCGTACCGTTGGATGTCTTGCCAGTATCTGATGTAGCATCTGCTGTTTTACTGTAGCTCAGTGGTTTTGTATGCAGTTATTAACGTTTTTAGCTGTTAAATGCATTGAAATTTATTAAATTGACTGTGACATGTTTTGAATGATTTGAATGAATTTTTTAATTTGGATTTTGAAGATCTGACTGTAGGTTGGCCCTTCCATAGTTAGTTAGTTTAAAACGTACAGATGAATGTGGCGTGAGCAAAAGTGCTTCTAGGACACGGTGCACAAACTAGAATTATGGGAACGACTTACTGAAAAGAAAAGATGCCAGATTTCACCTCGATTAGATCGTCGTGTTACCCCTGTTGGGAAAAAAAACAAAAACTGACCTAAAGAAATTAAATACGGCAGTTTGTCGTGCAGGCAATCCTGTCGGTAAAATGCAGTAAAATAAAAACTAACTAGAACCTTTATTTCATTCTCAACGCACTCGTGCGAGGTTGCTGATGCTGTCGTTGTTGTACTGATGTGTTGTTTCAGTTGTCGTTGTTCTTCGACGTGCTGTTGGCGCTGTGTGTAAACATGACCGAGGACCGTTTCATAGAGCGCGGAAGTGCGC
>Ga0209363_1001044_pt1 | contig 12480 bp, 6 predicted proteins | sample WorMetexBAHAMAS3_FD_187385 | JGI IMG/M metagenome (GOLD analysis project Ga0209363, IMG submission 187385) | Marine gutless worms symbiont microbial communities from Max Planck institute for Marine Microbiology, Germany - Inanidrilus exumae... | ecosystem: Host-associated > Annelida > Digestive... | reverse complement strand
GTCCATTTCTTTCTTCCTTATGCACGGCCAGTTTTGAGCGGATCTGGACCAAATATGGCATCTGGAATCTTTATACCCTCTGGATGGTCATGGGTGGTTAGCGAGTGCTGCTCGCATCCGCAGGCTTGCGCTCCACGCCATCTATATACGCCACTGCAAATGGGTGGCAAGCTGTCGGGCTATTCGGAACTAGTGGCTAGCAACCGTAACGGATCGAGTGCCGCAGGCGTGAGAAGCGACTGCCGTTGGTGCGAGGTGTAATCGAGCGCCGTAGGCAATGCACTAGTTACTTATATATCCGAAAATATTTAGAAATTTACATTGGTTGAGTTATCAAGACATTCACATAAGGGTTACTTATTGCACATACACTACATGTATTGCATCAACAGTAATAATAATCTTTATATGCAATTTAACAAAAGCTCAGCTGTTGCACAGGACTACACAATGCTCTGTATCACTTAAAAATTTGTTAAGTCTGTCACAGTGATATTAATAGCCTGTAGCAACGTTGAACCAGAATTTGGAAGGTAATGGGGTGTTGAATTCTTTTGTTAGCAATTGAGTTGAGGCTTGACAGAGAGTCAGAAAAAAGTAGACTATGTTTGTGTTGTTATTTGCCGAGTTCATCAAGGGCTAGACGTATGGTATAATGTTCAGCAGTGTATACGGAAACTAAATTTGGAAGTTGTTTGGTTATAATGTGAGATTTTAAGATAACAGCAGTTGTGGTATGATTACTTTGTTTTCAGCCATCTGTAAATACCGGGATATGTTGTGGATATAGACTTCGTTGTATTTTACTGATGTAAATGTCAATGGGAGTATTAGATTGTTTGTTTGCATTATATTTGATTGAAGTAAATCAAATAGTATAGTAGTAGTTAGTAACCACTGAGGAGTAGGACTTGAACAACAGGGTGAAATATTTAACTTTGTTATATTTATAGCAGGTATACTAGTTCGTATGCATAGCCCAAAAGATGGTATAGTGTTAGATTTATTTTGGTAAAGAGACAACAATGGTTGAAAGACTGTTTTATGAGTTGGATTAAGTGTATTAGATCTGAGTTTTGTGCAATACTGAAGTGAGAGTTGTTCTCTATGAATTGAAGGTTCATGGGCTAATACTTGTAGACTACTAACTGGTGAAGTACGATAAGCTCCAAGACAGATTCTCTGAGCTTGATTTGCTAGAGGTTCTAAGATTTTAAGATACGATTTACGTGCACTGCCATAGTCAATAGCTCCATAATACGGTTACTGCAAAATAATGTTCTGCATAATGTTAGCAGAGTACTTTTATCAGCACCCCAAGTCTGGTGTGCAATAATTTTAAAGAGGTTCATAGCTAGGAGACATTTAGTTTTGAAGTATCTGATAGGAGGCAAAAAAAGATAACTTATTGTCAAAGTATAAACATATGGACTATATCCTTTTTTCAAGGTCACTTAATTCTTTTTACAATATAACAGTAAGCAGAATAATAGCTCATTGATATCTTTCAATCACTGTAGCTGGTTTCGTAAGTGAGATATGTTGAATTCTCCGTATGCTGGCATCATCTTTCAGCAGATGACACGACTTTTGGAGGTTACTCATGATTAACTGAAATGACAAGGTTTAACAGAACACATGAGACTTCCTATAAGTGTTCCACAGTATCTGTGTGCATATCTTCTATTGTGTCTGAGATACAGGCAGATACTGGTCAAAAATAAAATATTCCTACACTCAGCCACATTTGATGCCAATGTTGTCGCCAGTCGGAATATTGCCACATTTACACAGAATATGAGAAAACAAGAATGGTGCACTATCAGGAGTTGGAAACTGTTGGTATGTTCAGCTCTTTTGACACAATACCAGAATTCGTATGGCTGTCCATCAGTGACATACAAATTGACAGACAAACATATGAACAGAATTATGGTAGCATACACCTAGCTTAAAATGTGTTGCATTGGAAAAACATCCCATTTTGCTCAAAATACTTCTTCACTGACAAATCATCTACTTAGTTGTTTGATGACAAAACACATCAAATAAGCACCCAGCATTAATTGAATGAATTATCATATACAGACATGTAAAAAAACTCAGCAATCGCAAAATGATCGCATGTCAGCAGCAGCCTCAATATGCAAAAGCCACTTTAGTACCTATAACTGCATGTGACAAACTGCAGGTAAAGCCTAATCCAGTTCCATTCTAAATGCATTCTCCCATATCTACAGCTTGCCAAACACATTAGCCGAGAGTGACCTACTCTTATATATAAATTTCTTTCGGCCAAAATAATGCTAAGAAATTGCAAGCTATAACAAGATACCAGTCAAAATCACTTTGTCCTCATCTCTATGTAGTGCTCCTATAATGTGACCCAACTGTAATTTCACCAAGATGTTTGGCTGAGGAAACCAACAGTCCATGAGCTACGATCCAAACACACAGTTATTAGTATTGCGCCCCTACAAGTTGACTGAGAGTGCATAAAAGTGAGTAATTCAGCCACTTCACTACAATAGACAGACAGATGGACAAACAGCAAACCCATGTTGTACTCAGCACAGATCTACTATGCTGACATGCGATACAGATAAGACAGTTTCTTACAATGTAAAATAACGTAAACTAAAGAATAAGCTACTGTTGTAAGTGTGAACGAACGACTTTAAATTCCTAACTGTCACTGTACGATGCCAATGTACACGTATTATGTGACTAGAACTGCAAATGCAAAAGTTAAAATCTCACTGCACAGAGGGTAAGCAACAATTTACGATAACAAACTGGACATCGGAAACATCACACACCAACGGAATACACTCCAATGCACAATGACAAACCGAAAAGAATGAACAAAAATGACTGATGAACATAGACAAAAATATAACAGAGCAGTTGCATAAATTAATGAGTAATAGCAACAAGCAAAGAATCACCAATGGCAAAAATTAAGTCTCCGCGGCTAAAGCTACCTGACAGGTTACTGTACAAAGTCAACATCGCACGACAGGGGTCAGGATCGCAAAAACGTCGGGAATTTCAGCTATACTGCACGACATCAGCATTTGATTAACACAGAGACTAGTGCCTCTGTAATGCTGTTAATGAACACAGTGCAGAACTAATCAGGTCAGTTGTCCAACGGGCAGTTAGTAAACGGACGAGAACAGATCAGCCGTAACAATACTGTAACACACTGGTGTATGCTTCCAGTTACAGCAGGAACTTGCCAATGAGCAGACCCAGCAGCAGCGTAACAATGGCCAGCAACAGGATCGTCACAAGCAGCGCCGGGTTCCTGAACATGCTCGTCATGTCCGACGAGCCTGCACGATCATCCGACGACACAGCGTCACCTCTGTTCAGTCCTCGACGCATCCGAACTCCTTCATTCTGCCACAACAAACACCCAGACAACAGCCTCAGTGCAAGAACATTCACTCAAACATACACTATGCTTACTTCATCATTGCTGCCTTAGCATTTGGTGCTCTCCTCCAACATTAGTTTAGTCACGGCTGATGGTGCTATAGTGAACAGTGGTGCCATAAACACATACAACCATTTTATTGCCATCATTGTACAGGTCAACACGTGTTAGTTGACACCCCAGTTAAGAACTGCAGGATTTTGCTGGAGCAACGTTTTACTGCCCACACACCATAGCTGATGGCAGCAAGTGCTTCACACTATGGATAAGATGCTAGAGTTCTCCTGAACGACGTTACCTTCACTATTTCCATACTGTAAATGGTGCCACATTGTCATTTAACATGGTAATTTTCTTTGTTCATGCAGCATCTAATTTGATCTCTAATATCTCTTAATATCTAATATCTCTCTCTAAACATCTTCTGACTGTTCTGTATTTGTAGCAAATAAATATATCTTCTACTGTCAAACTACTTCGACTGCAGTACATGACCTGCACCCTCACTAACAATGTTGTGCTATTGACATAAGTAAGATCAACTCAGCCTGGTCGGCGCTGGGTAGCAGAAAAAGCAGTATAGGCAAATGATAACTAGAGTCGTGTTCCATCTTGTATGGGATGTACACTGACAGTGACAGCAACATTAGCAGTGCCACAACACTGCTATGGCACAACTGTTCTGCTCTTCAACTGCAGTGTTCTCTGTTTACAAACAATGTGCCATAACCAGTGGCAATAGGAGGGGAGCAAGCAGAGGCATTCATCCAAGGCATCACTTAGCAGGGGGCAGCATTTAAGACTCAGTGTTCCAAAAACTCTCAAGGTAGTACATACGTAGATGTCTTGCCCCTAGGAGGGCAGAGGCTGCAGTCAACATCATCGACCATTTCAACATAATTGAGCACATTTGTAAAATACCAAGTATAGAACAATGTTGTTGTGTGCAATACTTAATTGGTGTTTCATGTCGCATAATTATCCCTGCCGATAGCATTCACGGGGGTTGGAGTTTTACCTGTGTTTGTCTGTGTGCCCATTTTTCCGCACATCTCAAAAACCAATGCAGCTAGGATTAATCACCAAACTTGACACAGAAATGTTCCACGATGAGTCCTGGAAACCCATTTATTTTGGGGTCAAAAGGTCAAGGTCATGAGTCACAAAAAAACATTAGCAGTGTGGGTCTTTGCACTCTTCTGAGTGCTGGCTTCTCCGAGTTGCAATCTGTAGCGTATTCATAAACTAGATGCATGATGGACAGTAAGGGTGGAGTTGTGGGAGATGGAACTGGAGCAACAAGAATAAACCAAAAAGCATGACGCCTGCACATGAGATTATTACAGAGTGCTTTATGACTGTGTGACTGCACTTTCACTATGAGACAGAGGTACAACAGTCAACCTTAAGCTTGGTATCTTCTTCACGATGCTGAATCAGCTCAGTCTTGATATCTTCAGAACCTTTCCCATCACCTTTCATCTGCACACACAATTACACACCAACCTACTTGCAGGGTTAACACTCTCCACGCACTGTTAAATTCCCTGACATTTCCCAGACTCTTTGCGGTACTCCTTCCCGTGCTGTGTTACCCTTTAAAGCATATATTATTGTCAGTGCTACAAGTACACTGGTATAAATGTCAGTGCAAAATGTTCACAATGATTTAATAAGCAGAAAATAATCCTTAAAACAGGCAATACAAGGTGTCCAGCAACAATCTACTAAACATTGGTGTAGCTCCAAACTTGAAGTTAGCAATAAACAAGTTTTCCATGATATTTCTGGAATTTCGGTCAATCCTGATATGTCCTTACTTGCATCTTCTGTTTATTAACAAATATTGTAACAACAGCTACAACTAAATGTCAGCTTAAAATCAGAGTAGCCACTATTGCAATTAGATTCAGTATACTTCCAGCACTACTGGAACAAACTCAAATTAACATAACTTCAACAAGCATTTAAAACCAAACAATCCACATGGAGATCCAATGGCTGTTGGGATGTCATTTCAGGTTATTGCAACATGTCATCAAAATACAGAATTAACTGTCCCACACTGCAATACATATCATAAAAATACACATAACACTCAAAAAATAAAAATAAAACCAGACCTTCAAGGACATCATAATCAGGACTTTTTGCACAATTTCCACAATGTTATTGCTGGCAACAATATTCACTTTTGCATTAAAAAAGGTTTCATTCTTGCATGTTCATGCTTCTGTTATACTTTAGACAATAACTGGCATAACAATCATTAGATGAAAATTCAAGAGTTGCAGTTCTGTATGGTGTGAGATTGTGGCGCAAAATATAGGGCAGTGGACTAGCAATCTATAAGTCACCAGTTTAATCTGCAGCCATTTTGCAGTCACAAAGTGACCATAGGCAAGTTACACAATACACACATCTCTGTTCACCAAGCAGTATAAATTTGTATCAGCCCAGCCAATGCTGATGCCGAGAAGGTAACTGTGGGCCAGGAAAAAAGTAATGACATCCTATATATATGACTAACGTCACCTACAGGATATCTGCCTAGTAAACTTTAGATCAGCACTGGCTTCCACGGTCTGTATGTAGAGCTACTTTAGAACATTTACCTTACCCTTTACCCTTAATTTTATAAGACAATGTCTAAAACTTGGCAGAGGATTAAAAACCATGCCAAATCAATGGAATAAATAAATCAGCATGTTATCTTCAGTGATATGAGGGCCCGTAACAGTCACGTCTTCCATCAAGGCCGCAGAATCTCGTTTATAAAAGAAACATCAGATGGCGAGTACAGTAGTAATAAGGAAATGAACCTTGTTGGTAGCATTCTGCGACTTTTGCTGGCTCAGTGACTGCAAAAACACATTTCTGCAGAAGTTAAGACCTACTACCGAGCTGCAGCAGAACAACAGCATTATAGCATAAATAGACACACTCAAATTTTGCTAGTGGTTGATTGAGTTAAGGTTTTATGTGCCACCTGACACAAAATAGGTCATTTCGGAGATGTTCTTCCCAGCCAATCTCTTGGCTAGGTACTGAAAACTGAATCTGACACAACATAAGCAAACATGCACCAGTAACAAAATATACAGCAACACAAAATAAACACCAAAAAACTAAAGCTAGGTTTGGTCACCTCTTATGACTTAGGGCCTGGAAATGGAATGGGACTATTCTCAAAGAAGTAGATAGTAAAGAAGTGAATAAGTAAGGAAGAAAGTAAGTAATGAAAGTAAAACAAGAAAACAAACAATGTATATAGCACTGGAATCAACAAATAAATCAGGGCACATGACATCCCTGGAGGCCATAAGGGGCACATTTTGCTAGTAGCATCCAGCCCACAAAGCAAGTGCAATTTCATGTAGCTAATGACAGCCACACATATTTCCAACAAAATATACTTCTGCATCACAATTCATCAAACTGTTGAGTTACTTATAGCATCTTCCACTTCTCCAGTGCAACACCAGCTACCTACCTCATCACTCTTCAACAAGATGTTTCACAACTACCATAGAGCCAACAGTTAAGTTTGATCTGTTATAAGACTGTACAATTTCAAAACCAAAACAGCAGTACACACAGTGACCTTCTGCAGATAAGATTTACAGTTCATGCAAACATAATAGATTCCTGTGTAATTACTGGCAGAATGTGTACAGTGCAACAGCATATGCCAGTTATTTAGATTTCTCAAAGTGCAATTTGGAGGTTTTTTTGGTTCGCCCTCAACGGCAACATATTGCACTGATAGGCAAAATTTGGCATCAAGGGGTCGACTCCTAGAAGCCAAACTTGCCCCCATCAGTGCAGGCATGGGGTTTGGGACCCCCAAAACTGGGAACTTTTGAAAAATTTAGAAATGTAATAAAGGCCCTGCATGGGCATATCCCTCGCATGAATTTTACTAAATTTTCAGGTCTGTGGACAGTTCCATGCTTAGTTATCAATTCATACCTGGGGGATTCGATCAAGGGGTTACACAGTATGGGAGTTCAACCTCAGACATGTTTTCTCCAAATTTTCAGTGCCCCTAGTGACAAAACTATACGTCCAATCCCACAACGTTTTAGAGGTGCAGAAATAGTACAAATTTCCTCTCTCACCATGCCAAGTTTGGTAGGGCTCACAGTTTGCATGCTGCCAGGGGGTAAAATGTGGGGTGTCGGTTTTCTCTGTCTGTTATGCTTTTGAACGTCAAAGTTTGTGAATGTAACATCATCATGAAGTCATTTGCATTCAGAACTGATTTTTTTATCGCTGAATGGGGGAGGGTGTTTGTAGTTGTGACCCACATTCAACAATCTGAATGCCTCTAGGTAGTGACAGCACAGATCGCTGAGGTATAAAATGTGGTCAAATTTGGGGTTTTACACCCCTGAAGGGCGACAGAATAAACTGATTTGCATGAAGTTTGGCATATAAGCGCAGACCACGGGTCTACTGATGGAATGAGGGGTTGATACAAGAACCCCGAAAGTACAAAATTTAATTAAAATTGAGGTTTTGGACCCACAATCGGTCCCACATAGAAAATATTATACATCAATCAAGATGATATTTGGCATGGTACAACACATCATGGGTTCACTCTTATCATGCCAAATTTAGCCCTGAATGGGGAAGGGATGGGTACAGAGTCCTCCAAAGTACAAAATGTGGTCAAGATAACGGCTTTCCATGGTTTTTCACCCCGCAGGATCAATGAGAAATTTGGAATGGCACAATATGCCTTGAGTCCACTCTTTCATGCCAAGTTTGGCCATTTGGGGAAGTGGTGGTTATAGAAGCCCCAAAACATAAATATTTGATCAAAATTGTGGTTTTTCGCCCCTAAGGGGCGTCAGTATATACTGATCAAGCAGAAATTTGGCATGGAACAGTACACAATAGGTTCAGTCACATGCCAATTTAGGGGTGAGGGTCGGTGAGTATGGCCATCCTGTCAGTTTTGCAGTGGTCAGCAATGCTTACGGTTTATAATTAGCTAAGTATTTCATAAGTACTTTCTGAAATAAAATATGCTTTACATAACAAAACAACGAGTCTCTTCTGTCTGCTGAAGCAAGACAACCTGCCATATTACATATCAGACCTGAAGCATCTCTGGATCAACGTCAAAAACACATTTCAACTTTGACTCCATCAGCTGCTCTGCTGGAGTGTCCTTCCACTACAACACACAACCTCAGTACTATCACCCTACCATTACCACTGCCATATAGTAACGGCTGCTTGCTTGCTGAGCTCTGATATAAACAGGAAATGGCACTTATAACCTGACGTAACGAATTCAGTAACCAACGTAGACTTTTAAATCAACAGTAAACAGTAACCATGACAAAGCAAAGTGTTTATTTCTGTCACCTTCAAACTGAACTTTTGCTATCAATAACTCCACTGTATTATGATTTAAAATCATACAAATTAAATGCTCAATTACACATGATATGACATAATCTACAGAAACATGAAATGACACATTTCTTTTATACATTAAATTGAATGTGTCAGTGTTCCAATTTTGACAGCCTATACTAGTAAATATAACAATACCAACTGGTAGGAAAAGGCACAATGTCGCGAAGAAATAAGTGTACATACAAGAGATTCCTGAATTTCAGTAACTCCATCAGGAACAACAAGGGTCTGGACAAGGAACTTGTGCCGGTTCTTCTCATTTGGATCATAATGGAATGGTTGTAACATTACTGCAATGAACCAAGCAATATGTGATTACAACAGCTGATCAGTGACCATACTTCAATATAAATTACAATGTTATGCTGCTGGTCAACTAAAACAAATAATGTGCAGTTTTGGCATGCAACTACGTGGTTCGAATCAAATCCATGTCAGTGAACTGGATACAGTAGCAATCAGCTGTGCAGGAGATACAATGATACAGAGGACATTTACTTAATGAAATCAAATCTTTATGCAAAAAATCACAATAAACAGTACAATAACGACAATAACTAGTAACAGTAATCACCTGCCACATGAGTGACAGCGCCTGGTTCAATAAGCCCATTATTTGGTCGTACACAATACTGCTTTGGCGCTGTTGTTTTGACTTTAAAGCATATGCGCTTCTTTGATGGATTGCTGAGTTTCAGATCGGCAGTAACAACTTCTGTGAATGGACCTACACAAAACAAATCTGTTCAGCAGCATGCTATTTCTTCATAGTCTACTTTGTAATGTGTCAAAATCACATCATAAATGAATGGTGGGCCATTATCTAAGTTTCGTCTGCATTGTGTTTCCAACCAAAACTTCACAAACGATACTAAGGCTTGCCACTGGTATGCCAACCTTGCCTACAGCTAACTCTGTGTCGGTATACAGCTAGACCTGTAAGCTGAGGCTTAGCTATAAATTCGGCCAGCATATCAAAATTTTGATGATGGCCAACATTGGCTGTCGACGGACAACGATGGACGTCGATGGTCGCAGTGAGAATCTTACACTACTAAGTTCGGTAAGGTGTCACACAGGGCAGGGCTGCGAGTGTCATCAGCAAATGCCACGGCTGCAGGCATCCGCGGCCCAGCCACTGCTGCAGGGAAGGGGAGGACCGAAGGAGAGCATGCAGTGCGATAACAGACGGGTGAGTCTAGGGCCGAAGGCTTTAGTACTACTTGAAGCATCACGATTATGCACGATGCACATTAACACAGTCAAGCCTACAAGGAGCCATACATAATAATTCTGACTGCAGTTTTACTTCAGTAAACAGAATCCAGGCTTCTATGTCCACGTGACCACTATTGGCAATTAAGCAGAGGTTTACCGGTGGCTAATCGGCGGCTAAGCCAAATTTTTCAGCAGCTAAACCATTTGTTTCTTTGTTTGTTATTGCTGGCATAGGTCCAGCCTACTCTGAACCTCAGCACTGAGACTTCATAGCAGTCCTGTGGGTTAGCCCAGGGAGCAGACAGGTATTGGTAGGTGCATTATGTGTGTAAAATGTTTGTTAAAAATTCTCTGTCGTTGGGTAAAATATTGCAGAAAACCTCAAGGAGCTACTTTTTGATTCTCCCTTCACACGTGATTTGACGTTATTTACACGAGTAATCATAACTATGTTGTCTGTCTTATTTTGTGTTTGCTTTAGCGTTGAACTGCACACGGGCTTAGTTTTGGATGGGAATGAGAGCCATATTGCTCGTGTATCTACGCTAAACGTCGAGTCATCATCACCGGTCCTGCAGCATGAACCATCTGGCCACTGAGTATGTAATGGTTAACTACTCGAGTTGAGTTGTCATCTCTGAGCAGTGAGCACCGTAAACGACCGATCGTTGATTTGCCAATAACGCAGGTGCCGACTACTCGGCGTACAGCGCCTTACCTGTGCCTCTGATGTGTCGCTTTGCTGCTGCGTCTTGCATGTTTTAGGATTTAGGAGCTATTCAATGAATTTGCTCCGTTACAATTTTAACGTAAAATATTACTGAATCATTTCATGTCTAGGAAACGTCTTGTCGGGGAAATGTCCCGTCAGGGAAACGTCAGAAACGACCCATCAAGGAAACATCCTATCGGTGAAACGACTTGTAGGGGAAACGTCCTGACACCATAATTGAGACTTACGGAGTTTACAGTAGAGAGAATTACAGAAATCAAGCTTGGGGTGAACCATAGTGGTAGCAATGGTACGGGCAGTTGACGAATCGTCAGGGAAGTTGACGATTGTGATAGTAGCAGGCTTTGGGGAGGGATGTATTTTGGTCAGAGAAGGTAAGATGTTCGTCAAAGATGAAGCCAAAACTAAGCTATTCGTAGCAGTCGTGCCTAAAAACGAGATAAAATAAGATAAACAATGTCCAACAATATGCACACATATATACGACGACATCACAGCCAATGCCAAACCTTTAAATTTAAGCTCAACAAGCGGTTCTAATACAAGTAATTGGTGACTTTTCGACATTTTAACATCTAATATCTTTGATTTTAGCAGCTATTCAGACGAAAATATACAATTCAACACTGTGCCATTAACACAAAAATTGAGCCGGAGCGCATTGTCGACAGGGCTCGAAAACTGCATACTGAAAATAAAATTTGCGGACTTAGGCAGTGGACGTTCGAAGGCTTTATGGTCCAACATAAAGCTACTTTGGGCCTAAATTAATTTATAGAAAAACAAGAAGCTCAGCTATCGCAAATAGACCGCACGACACACTATGCTAGTTGAAAAATTAATCTTCAGAAAGTTCAGAGACGTTTTACGAGGATGATTCCCTAATCCCTATTTAAGGAACTATCCGTATGAAGAAAGACTAGCGCAAGCTATGGTCACTACTCACTAGAGTATCGTCGAACACAGCCGAAGACTGAAGTACACAATTTAAAAATTGTACACGTTTATCATCTGTACCTATGTGAACGTATTTTGAATTGAACCCAAACAGTAATGCACGTGGTCATGTTTGAAGTACTTGAAAGCTAAATAAGATCTAGGCCCTAACACTCACCAGCATCACCGTATTTCTTCTCTGAACGAGATATTAACAGGAACGTCGCCAACTCCCACAAAGTGGGGTGGACAATACTGGGTGGGGTGAGGGCAGGGGTGTCCCCTCCACAGCCGGGATAGTATCTTGGGAGAGGCTATGCGGTGCCCACTCCCCAGAAAAAAAGTTTAATTTTTTTGAAATAGCGTCTTTTGGCGCATTTTGAGCGAGCTGGTGTTGAGAACTTGAGACTGCCTTGATTAACAGCCTACAGTAGTATATAGTTCTGGTGTACATATGTTACAATTAACCGATTTTACTACCAAAACTGTTTAATATGTACAGCCATCTGAAATTTCCTAGTCAGGACTTGGCCACCACAGCAAATGAGCAGGCAACCACTTTGGAATGGATATAGAGTCTAAGCAGCTACGCTTCATGCCTTATCTACCTTTCCTCCCTCCCGCAACGACCACAGTCTGGCGGAGGCTAGTTGGCAAGCTGTAGTTCAACTGCCATTGATTAATTGTTTAACAATCAAATCTAGGCTATTAGGCT
>Ga0209363_1001043_pt1 | contig 12482 bp, 9 predicted proteins | sample WorMetexBAHAMAS3_FD_187385 | JGI IMG/M metagenome (GOLD analysis project Ga0209363, IMG submission 187385) | Marine gutless worms symbiont microbial communities from Max Planck institute for Marine Microbiology, Germany - Inanidrilus exumae... | ecosystem: Host-associated > Annelida > Digestive... | reverse complement strand
GGGTAATAGGAGAGGGGAATGGGGAATTGGGGGAGAAATAATGAGGGAATGGGAGGAATTAGTGGTGGTGGTGGTGGTTGTAGTAGTATAAACAGATCAATCAAACTAACAACAGTACTGAGCGAGGTCTAAGCAAGAAAATAGCAAACAAAAAAGATCCATAACGACGATAAAACACTATGCACAGCTGCATATCAGTAACCGATCACAACAAGAATAAAATGTGAGAATAAATATATAATGTGTTGAGAAAGAAACACAGTAAAACGACTGCTGAAACAGAGGTTAGCAGAATGAATATTTACCAACGACGGCGCCAGTGGCACAGCCGACATAGATATATCGCTGTCCGGTGTTGAACATTGGAGAGAAACGTGATCGTACGAGGGTGTTAAGTACACAGTGACCTCGATAGGTCATTAGCGAGGTGTCACCAGCGAGCAGCTTTCTACCAGAATGAGTCACTGAAAGCACCAGCATCAGCAACATCATCATCATCATCATCATCATCATCGCCTCCGCCGCCGCCGAATTTTTTGACAGTAATGAGCTGAACACACATACATTCACACATACACGCAGACGCACACGCAGACACACATGCAGACGCACCTCTCTTGGGCACCTGTTGCCATCTGTAGTCCCAGTTTTGACGTGACACGGCGGCTTTCGCAGCCTACGACAGACAACATCACCAAATAACAGAACATGATGAGCTTACAGTAAGTAACAATCTCATGCATTGTGCCTCCGCTCACTCAGACAAACCAGTGACGAGAAACCAGCACTCACACGAGTGCAAACAACCACGCTGGCACTGGTTTCACTTTTGACCTTTTGACCCCGAAATAAATGGGTTTCCAGGATTCATGGTGGAACATTTCTACGTCAAGTTTGCCAATCCTAGCTGCAGCGGTTTATGAGATATCGCGTGGAAAAACAGACACACAAGACAGCGGCGTAAACCATCACCGCAGTAACTCACGCACTCGTCAAGTCTTACTTACTTACTTACTCAGCCCTCACTCTTCAGTTGCAATGAAGAATAGTCAAATAATTATAGTCAACGTGAGTTGGTCTATGATAATTACATTCCAATCTACATTTGTACAACTATCTATGTATAATAATCCATCGGTGAATCTGGCCATGGGCGTGGCTTACGTGGACAGACGGACAAATGGACGGGCGAGGGTCGGGCGGCAGGTACGGGCGCAATCGGACATGACAACACCTGCCTGCATTAAGACTCACCTGTATTAAAACACCTGCAATTAGACTGGACAACACCTGTTCACCTGCTGTGCTTGCAGTGACGACGGAACTCTCATGTCCCAGAGTTTGACGGTTTGATCTTTGCTGTTGGAAATGAAATAGCGAGAGTCGCCCTAGACCACACACATAGACACACACACACATAGACACACAGATACACAGACACATGCACAGACACATCAACATTTTATGTTAGACCAATTTGTTCTGCAGCTATTCTAACCAGATAAAATCAGTGACTGAATGAACCTCGTACGTTCTTGAGCCACCCACCGAGGCATATCATCCAATACACCAGCTCTCTGACTAGTGATATGCAGTATTAACTATTCTATAAAGCAGGTGCCCCGTTGCAATTACCCACGGTACCTGACCCGGTTTTAAATTCCATTTTTGTAGATGAGTAAACCAAAAATGTGCTGAGGTGCAAATGGTGCTAAAGTAAGTGAGTCACACAATGTGGAAGTGGATTGCATACCAGCACACTCTGCACAGAAAGTGAACAACAAACTTTGTAAAGTCAAACGTAGGCGCTCCCCCCATCGACCAACGCAGGCACCCCCTGCAATAAAAATTAAAACCATGAACCTGTACAGAATGATGTGATACACTTAGAATGGCGCCCCTGACGGCACAGCCCCTAAAACACCGCCAGTCCGACCCTGAGAACCACCGAAGGTATGATCCAGATGAATTAGTCTCAGACACACACGGCTGCTAATGACAATGATGAACTGATACGAGACACAATTGTCAACATACTGCACAGAGAACTGAGTAGAATACCTTGGAGTCAATAAAGGTGATTCCGTCCTGATGACCCGCCATTACTGCACAAGGTCTTGGGTTCAGCTCACGTAACGATCTGCGATCCCAGATCTACACAGCCATCCCAGCAGCATCACAGTTTAATAGCAACAGCGTTACTGCAGGGGAAGTGCGGTTTAGCACTGGGCCCATTAGAGGACTCACTCAGCACAGATGACAACATCTCCATAGCCTTACTGCACAGTCACTAACTGTACCACGCTGTAGAAGCACAGACGAAAGGCACTCATACAGCATGACACAAAAGTCAGTCAAGCTGTACACAAATTCACCGCAGAGTTTTATCTGAAAGAATTTTGCACGAACATTCATGACTTGCATTCATTGGCCTTTTTGGCCATATTAATTCAATATGGCGGCCACTGTCATTCTGAAGTTTTGTTAAAAACATACATATTTCTGTAACAGTGAGCAGCCATTCCTAACATTCTGTACGTTGTCAAGTGTCTAACTCCAGTGTCCAGCTACACAACAGTTTGCAGCAGGAGCCTTTCAGTATCTGGCTCAAACCAAGTATGTCTGTATATGTCTGTGTGAGTCTGTCTATATCTGGCCAGCTGCATGGCTATCTGTGCTTGTATGTCTGTTGGTATCTTTGTGTCTGTGTGCATCTCTGTGTCCACATACTACCCTCACGCCCGCTGTTTGTCGGTGTGTATGTTTGTTTGTTTGTCTGTCTGTCCACATACTACCCCCACTCCCACTGTTTGTCCGTGTGTCTGTGTGTATGTTTGTTTGTCTGTCTGTCTGTCCACGTACCTTACACATGCCGTCATCGCTGCCACTATACAGTATGTTTGATGTTTCATCAGCGAAGGCGACTGCGTTCACGTCGTCGTCGTGTGCATCAACCTACGTCCACACAAACACTGACTACAGACTTCTGCTTTCCATGTGGTTGACTGATTGAGTTGAGGTTTTATGTCCACATAAACATTGACATAAACACTGCTTTCCATGTGGTCGACTGATTGACACAAAATAGATCATTTCTGAGACGTTCTTCCCAGCCAGTCTCTTGGCTCAGTACTGAAAAACTGACTCTAACACCACACAACATGCACCTGTAATGAAATACACTACAATACAAAACAAACATGGAAAAAACTAAAGCCAGGTTCGGTCACCTCCTCAACAAACATTGAAAACAAACCCGCAGAGTGCGTTCATTGCGCTGACGATCATAGACATACAGAGAACCATCGTTAGCACTACAATCAGACAGACACACAGACATACAGAGAACCATCGTTAGCACTACAATCACACAGACACACACAATGTCACTTATCAGTCACTATACTGGTAATTGAAAAAACTTCTTATATACATAAGTACGTAAGTAAGTAAGTGGCCTTTTATTAAAAAGCATGAACGCTCATCAAACAAGCAGCATAATTAGATCGAAGCAGACCTGCTGGCTGTACAACAGCCTCAATGACTGAATCATACCATACACGTTTCTCTCTGAACAACTGCTCTGCTGAAACATACCCGCCGAGAAGTTCGTTGCTGTCCTGAGAAAACACGACTGAAAAGATGCAGAAATTGTGAGCTGTGTTTGGTGCGAGACACATCGGCTCATGACAGCGGATATCACCTCGAATACTGCATAGATGTACTGACACAGACACATAGACAACATTGTAAGCTAGGAGATAGTAGGAGAGTTTGACGTCCCTATTCAGCACAAATATGGCTATATATCAGACATGAAAGGTCAGGCGTGAAGACATATACTAAATTCTGAAAAACATTTCAACACCTGCTTTTGCCGAAGGCCCACACACAGAATACATTACAGCACGCCACTTTAGCCACGCCTCTAACCGCCCATGACAGAGGCATCTGACACAGAGGCCAGTCAAGCTGCATTGGACTTAAGTCACATACAAAAGGAAAGAGACAGAAACACAGACAGGCAGACAGACCCAGACAGACACAGAGACATACATACAAACAAGTTAAAACAAGGTGTCACCATAATGGGACATAACAGTACTCGCCCGCCGTGGAGTGTCAGTCGCCCACGTTCCCGGCCAGCCCGCCGGCAGCGTTACAGACGACGACAGACGACGACAGACGCCAGCGAGCAAACAATACTGGCCCATTAGACGGGCTAGTAACAACTATAAAACAGTATTAAACTTTAACACTACTTTGAAGGAAGGTTCCACGAGATTTGTAGCAATAAAGAAGGAAGAATCCTTATTACTGAAGATACCTGAACGGCTCTGTTAAAACAATTTAGGATTGGAGTCGAGGGTACATAATACCACCATAGACATAAATAAACATGAGTCCTATGTATATTGTGTGACTTGACTAGTAACCTACCGTAGAACAGTGAATGGCAGTAAACAAGCAACTTACAGTAGTCCGACCAACTGGTGTAGACAATGAAATTTCCATCCGGACTACAACAAACGTAGCTTAATGAACAGCAACATTCAACATCATCAGCAGAATCAACTCTGTCACGTGACACCATAGCTAGCCTCATTTATAAACGCTTCAAATGACATACATCAATTGTTATGAATAAATTCACAACATAAATTTCTACAACAGCTCATCAAGTGCTGAGATAAGTGACCAGGTCAAATTACACTGAAAATGCCTATTCACGCACAGAAGGCCAGTTGTTACTATGGGCGACAGTTTTTGAAGTCGCATGGCTTTAAAACAAGCTGTAACGACCTTAGCATGCATGAAACTGGTAACTACTTCATGGTGATTTGCATCCCCGAAGAAACGTTATTGCAAAAAGTGATCAGTGTATGCATAGGCAGGTAAACATAATGACTAAAAATTAGCTATTAACATTCAAAAACCAAATGTCTGTCTGTCAATCTCCGTGTGTCTGTCTGTCTGTGTGTCTGTTGGGCATGTTTGTGCATCCTGCACAAACGGCTGAATTGATCGGCCAAGTAAAACCCACTGGCAGACCTGTACACTAATACACACAGACGTCACGTGACGGTGTACCTGATGGCGGCACACCTGTACACTAATACACACAGACGTCACGTGACGGTGTACCTGATGGCAATGTCGAGGATGCTCCAGCCAACATCATGTGCCTCAATGCAGCGCGTCTCTCTGAACTCACCGTGCGACGTGTTGTAAACACGGATTCTACGATCTACACAACGACATCATTTGACCATCTCAGGTGTAAATACATATACAGTGAAACAACGAACAACTACAGACCGCATCCCTTGTGCTAATCTTTATTTCTGTTCACGCTCGTTTCATATTGCAGCTCCAACAGTCTGGAATTCTCTCCCTTCTACTTTTCATTCGTCTCAAACATTAAATACTTTATGAAAACATCTTAAAAACCCATCTTTTCCGGTCTGCTTTTAATAGCCGCTAGCGACTTGTCCAGCGCCTCTGATTCATTCTACTGAATGATTATGGCGCTTCATCAAATTTTATTACTTACTTACTTACTTAAAGTATACAAAATGTCGACAGTCACTGTCTAGGCACCTCAGTTTTGGAAAAAATATGAGAAAATTTGAATCCCACTCCACACAAACACAAGTCATTTTCAACATGTTCACTGTTCATAAAAAAAAAACAGCCATATGCTTGACATAGTTATTTGGGAGCTTGCAGCTGTGCAGTGCCTAGGACCTAGACCATCTTCAGTCCGGCCTGGATGCAAAGACACAGCATACATATCTACACTCATATTACATTGAAATACAAACTACTGATGAAGTCTCAACATCTGACTGTTTAAGTATGTAAGCCGCTGTGTGCACACACCTTGACAGGCTGAGAGGAACGTGTTGCCATCTTGAGAGAACGTTCCACAGAACACTTTGTTAGGAAACGACCATTGCTTGTTCACATGGCTTGGCAGATAGCTGCATCAGACACATAATATAACATTACAATAGTCAAGGCAGTCGGCAACAGACATTGAAGAGTCCTTGTCAAGGCAGTGGTGTCCAGCTACTGGTATAATGAGGGGATGCGGAATGTGTAAATTGTGAGGTAAAAGTGCGAGGGTAACCCGAATACTAGTTATTGTTGATAATTCATTCATTCACTGATGAAGTACAAGAAGCGAAATGTAGAATTGCTGACAACTTCATGCCAGTGAGCTCTGTCGGACGCTTTGTGCCACACAGAATGTAGTCCAAGGTTCAATGGCTTGAGTTCATTTCAAGTACATTGCTAGGAAGTCGCGGGCGAATGGGACGCTGTTTCCATCGTGGTGGAGGTTTCTGGAGTGCTGCCATGACAACTCTGTGATGATCCTCCCTGCGTGAGGTCTGGGCTAGATGACCACACCACTGCAACGCACGTACCTACTGCTAACCCTAACCCTAACCCTACTAATCCTATCATTACTGATCCTAATTATCCACCTAACGGTACTTTCAGGCCTGCACTTGTGTCCCGCATTTTACCCACTGACGGCATCCCGCTGCGATGTTGCTTTGCTTGAGAGTCAGCGCAGGACAAACAGACACACTGGAGTGAGACATGACCTTCCTTCACACATCGACTGCAGCACTTCCATTGTTGATTGGCCAAACTGAATCCAGAAGAAAAGCAACTTCACAAAATGCTTTACGCTGCTCTCCAGAAACATATCTGCACTAAAATTCTACAATATTTGAATGTGTAAAACCTGAATTTGACTATTTGACCTTTCGGTGCATTCAGATATTTCATCCATTACTGCTTACTTGTCACCTACGTATGCCGCTAATGCAAAAACACATGTATTGGGCGCTAAAAAGAATTTATAGGAGTCATGTTTTGGGGGCTGGAACGCTCATCTGTGTCATTTGGGGGGCTTATCCCCCAAACTCCCATGTCGTCGCTCGCCGCTGGTTATAGAGGCACATTCAGTCTGTGAACCTACTTACTAGCAGCTGATAGCACATCGGTCAGCGGCACTGAAACATGTCTGGCGTCTGACGGCCGCGCCGGCGTTACTTCCTGCCAGACCGACGCCACCAAGTTCACGCTACAGACACACACACACACACACAGACAGACAGACATCCAGTGATACAACTAACAAGTCTGACGGCCGCGCTGGCGTTACTTCCTGCCAGACCGACGCCACCAAGTTCACGCTACAGTCAGACACACAGACAAACAAACAACAGCGGTTGCTACCGTGTCCTAGAAGCTACTTAGCTTATGCCATGTTAATCAGTACGTTCTACTACTACTACTGGTATGAGTTTCCTTTACTGCACTGACACCATCATTTGGACAACTGGAAGAACACCTGCTGACAGTATCCACAATGGTTCCCTCTGGGGCCGCTGGCCCAGCCCAGCCGTGAATAACTCGGGCAAAGAAGGCCAAGCGAATGTCATGCTAATAATAATACGACATTTCAACAAACGTGGCGCCACCTTGTGAATGAGCTGTAAAATGGATTTACGAGAGCCATTTGGTGATATCACAGGTCCACAGCATCCAGAGTGTTTCATCAGCTCCACCTTCAGGTCACATGACTACAAGCACACGATACATCATCATCATTCACCACCGTAATCATCATCATCATCATCACACAGGGCAGGCCAACGAAAACTGAGCATCACTGGTGTGTTGCATGGCACAGTGGCAGAACGTCATCTGTTATCTGGGTAAACTGTCTGCTACAAGGTGAGCCAACTAGGCCAACTCAGCCTTTCATCGTTTCAAGGTCAATAAATGAGTAGTGAGCTGTAACCTCACTCGGGTGGTGCCATCTGGTGAATGCTTACACAGTAAAGGCAGGATGGTTCATTCTATTCGTGGATAAACGTGTGGGTGGCAGGTGAAACTGTGTGATCCCTCTAACACGTGCCATTCCTGAGCACATTTGAGGTGCACTGTACAAATCGACATTAATGTAAAAAAACTTAACAGTTTAAAACGACTTGTAAGGACAACAGTGGCTATGTCGCACAACAAAAACAGCAAAAATCAAAAAGAAAAGGTGATATTGCTTGTTAGCACATTGACTCTATTTTACACGATTGTATAACACAACCCGTGCGACGCTTTGCTAGGGCGGTCCTGTGTCGGTGCGTCCGTTCATCCGTCACAAGCCGGTATTGTACCAAATGGTTAAACACAAACAATGCCGCACAATAGCCCAAACATTTTGGTCAAATTCCTACGGGAACACCCCGAATAATGGCACAAAATGAAGGCAGGGTAGGTACAAATTGTGTTTTTGTTTTAAGAAGACTCCAGCTCAGATGCCTTACCACTGATAATTTGTGTCCATCTGCCACGGTGGTCCATGTTGACAACAGTGTGCTGGCGGAGGGACATGTAATGTCATCAGCAACGCTGGTCGTAGTCAAAGTTTGTTGATAACACTTACCTCGTGGTGAAGGAAGTTTGAAAATAGGTCACCATTTATTGCAGTTATAGGCAACAGTACAGTCGCATTGTTGACACAAGAGTGATGAATGGCAAGGGTTTTATTGTCTCACCCTGTATATGTTCCACTGAAATCATCAATTAACACAATGTAATACACAAACAGCCAAAAAAACTCACGTTGAGTACTGATGTATCAGGCTTCTCATCGGCTGTAACATTAAAACACATTAATGAGAAAACATGAAGTAATATTTTACTTTCAGTTACTATTTCTATTTTGTCTGAAAAGCGCTATGCCAGTGCTTCGTATGCTCTGCCAAACAATACAGTTTTCAAATGCGCACAGAACTGAGTGAGTGTCAGCGATGTGCCACAAACTGTCAGTGACTACTATTACTATTACTACTGCTACTAAAAAAATAAATAACAATGTTAATACTAAAAAGTAAAATACAAGCAAACATACAACCCATTAATGCACTATTACCTAGGACAAAATAGGTGTGCCAGTAAACAATCACCATCTCACAGAGATGGCAGACCACTGTGGCAGACCTTTGTGTGTTTTATACAATATTTTGTCGTTGACTATGGACAACGTTCACTCTCTGTCGGTGGCTCCCTCTCAAGGGCCTAAATTGAACTGCCGGACTGGTTGTGTAACGTTAAGACAGTCGACACATTCAAGACTGCACTAAATCATTTCAGTTCAGATTGACTTACTGATTAACAATTTCTCGCCATGGGCACATGTGCCCTTGTAACTGCATCCCATGTTACAGCGCATTAAAATTATCTTGGTATTATTATTAATATCAACATTAATAGGAATAATACCTAATAACACTAACAATAATGATAAAATGCTATCATTATCAGAAATATCACTATTGTTATTGTTGATGATGATCATCAAAACCATAAAAGCAAAGAACCTTTTGGCAGTTCTCTCGGCATCACGACTTCCTCGTCCTCGTCCAAATTCCATTCCTCGTCCGAGTCCATCAACCTCGACTGACTGCACAACCACAACATTCCACTGCACAGTAGACCTGTACTAGCAGGCATCAAGGATACCACGGTTCACTTCACTTCCATTAGTTCTATACACTCTTAAACACAATGTTCTCAGATGTTGCAGGCCTGTGGAAAAAGATGTGTTTACAATCCACACCTTTGGAGATGGAGTACGTGCGCAGATGTTCTGAAAGGCTGTTTCAGATGAGCGGAGTTAAATATGTATCTCCAATCGCCATTCACTAAAATTAACCCTTAAATTGCAAGCAGGATGCATCCTTATAAAACAACATGACTACTGGTAAGCTGGTAACATATTAACTGGTATACTATAACTTTATAAGTTGTTTAGGCTTACATCATGTACAGCAAACATGAGCAGAAGCTAGTGACATCGTCACTGTAATAAAGTATGATAAACTCATGTAGTACAGCATTACAGGCATCCAAGAGATACTCCTTCTGAAAATGTATATTTCTGTTTGACACTCACAATATGGCCAGACACCTGGCACATTATAAATATTCATATGCTGCACTGCAGCATTTTTTTGTAGCAGAAATTCGATGTTTTTAAGTTTTACACTAGCTAGACCATTGCTTAGATCTGTAATCTGAGAAGCAGAAACTACTGAACAGTTCATACAGATTGCATGGATACTGTCATCAAACACCGCAAATACATCTGCAGGGCAACGTTGATCACATGACAGGTGGCACCTATCGCATCGTGTCGATATGACTAATCTGCCGCATGGAACCAAAAACAGACAAATAATACTGTTAAATCACGATTAATTCACAGAACGAAATCGACCAATGATGCCAATCAACCGATTAATCGAACCTGCGGAACAGTAAGGCAAGTATCCTTGAGAAACTGGACTGGACGTTTCGCAGTTCGTCAGCCGAGTGGTCGCCTGCTACGTCGTCGTCAGCAGCAGACTGGTCATTTCTGTGAGAGTCCATTTGTCTGCGCCTACACAGCCCGCATCCCATCTACCGAGAATCGCGCATTTACTGTCATCAACCGACCACCAATATACGACATTCAACTTTGCATCGGCGATTGTTATTGTTTACAAACCCTGCACAAAGAATGTTTAATTTTTCTTTTCGTTTGGTCCCACGCACCTGCGCACTTGATCGTGAATTTAAATTATCTCAATGTAAACATAAACGCGTATCATTTGCATTAAATCAACTTTCAATAAATAGCCCCGGGCCCGATTTACAAAAAATGTTAGGAAAATCCTAAGTTTAGAATAATTCTCCTAAGTTTATCTTAAATTTATCCTAAGTTATAAATTTAAGATATTCATACATTTTTGCATGTAATTTACTAAAGCAATCTTAAGACTTTGGGCTGTTTTTAAATCTGGTTTGAACGGATTAATCCACTTAAGAGCTACTGGTTATTGATCAGTTAAGTTTGAAGTATGATTCCACTTTGTTCAACTAATGCACATGTACTTGATATCATGATATGTTCTTCAAATGTACCAACACTAGCGCCACCCTTACGCTTGTCTTAAATCATGTTTGCAATTAATGAGCCACTTAAGAGCTACTGAGCTATTTGATAGTCTACCTGTGTGAATAATTTGACGACTGTAACTTCAGCCGTTCCAGAGACATCATTGGGCGTCAAGATTTAAAGTGGCTCATGTTACCCTGACCAGTACAATTTAAACCTACCCCCACCTCTATTTGGCGCCCCCGTTGGGGGTGACCCTGGTGGAATTTCGTCGAGATCTTTGGTATCAAAAAACTAGAATCCATCTCCATCATGTGCATCGGAATTATTTTGAAATAAAGCTAACGCACCTGGACCGAGCTTTGAACCCAGCAACTAAGGTGCGTCACCGTCACGCTCCACTGCCCATGGTGCTCGATCGAGGGCGCTATCCACTGAGCTACATCTTAGCCACCGAAAAATATCGTCTTATCGCCAATCAGCCGCGTGCTTAACTGAAAGCTTACAAAAATCAGAATAAGCAATACGTAAATTGGAACTGGACATCGGATTAGCAAAAATGTTTAAGACTTCTACAAATTTTGAAAATATTAAATTGTTAATCTAACAAGCTACAACATAACACTGTCATATTTCACAAACGTCAGAAGCCGCAATGAAGTGCCACTTTGAAACAGAAATGTCTAGCATCTATTCAAAACGTATATACAAGTACCTTAACACCAATATTTAACACATCAGGTTAAAACACTTAGCTGACATCCTACAGATAACACAATTTACGTACACTTAGAGCTCGTGAAGAACAACGCTGGATTTGCCAGGGGTTACGGGGGTTTAACCCTCCCAGGAGACACAGCTGATTTCTCCTCATGAAGACTAATAAAAACAGTTAGGGAAGTCGCGTGTGAACCATCACGGGCTCGTTTCGGTACAATGTGCGTTTCTACTCACCGAAGCGAATCGTCAATGCAGTACTAGCCGTGATTAATTTAAGTGTGATTTGATTTTGTCCATCACCAGGACAGAGGCTATGCCTCTCCAGTCTCTAACTCTATATCACATCAAATTCTGTAACAAAATTTATTTCAGCGATATAACTGTCCAATAACTGTGAAGAAAATAGTGCTGTGAACATGTTAAAATGCTTCAGCGGCTGGAGACTTCGTTCTCATGCCTGCTACCGGACTTTTGCCCCTGATTCCCACTGGAGACAACTACTTTCGATCCCCCAGCAAACATTTATCAAATCCAGCACTGCTAAAGAAAACTATGCAAAACTAACGCACAAAATAAAACTACTGATTCTACAACAAAAATGCAAACGAGCAATTCAGCCATCGCGTAGGCACTGCACGACACAACGCCCACCGAGTCAACTGCTGCACTGCTATACAAAAAATTAGTGCCGTACGGAGACTGACGGTCGACTTCTCTAGGGCATACTAGGGCCGTCAGACGTGGTTAGAAGTTCAGAGGTCACGTGACGGAAAACGAGGACGAATTTCAAAAATCTGACCGG
>Ga0209363_1001042_pt1 | contig 12488 bp, 10 predicted proteins | sample WorMetexBAHAMAS3_FD_187385 | JGI IMG/M metagenome (GOLD analysis project Ga0209363, IMG submission 187385) | Marine gutless worms symbiont microbial communities from Max Planck institute for Marine Microbiology, Germany - Inanidrilus exumae... | ecosystem: Host-associated > Annelida > Digestive... | reverse complement strand
GTCCGTTTGTCGTCGTTATCGATTTCACGTATAACGAAAGCTCGATGGCAGCGTATCATCGCATGCCGGCAATTTCCGGCGCGAAATTACGGGCGAGTCGCCGCTCACGTGTCGCTGCCGACCTCGACCCGACCCCGTCGTCTGCATCCAGATTCCAATCGCCACTTCTACTCGGAGTTCGACGAAGCCCAGTCGCCAACGGCGCGAGCCTGACCGCGCGCCACGGTACGGAGCGCTGCGGTCAAGCTAAATATACATCGGATGAGGATACGGTTGGCTTGAAAAACTGCGCGTAAATAGCGAATCTGGCCGCGCTTTGCCGACGGGTCAGTGACGCGTGCCCTCTTCGTCTGTCTTGCACCTTGCACTTACTCACAAATGCTTGAATCGATAGAGAAGGCAATAAATTTAGCTATCGCGAACAGATCGCGCCTCATCGGAACTGGACAAGTGCTGCACGATCGTACGCGAAATTGCATTTAAAGAGGTTTGAAATAAATGTAATGACCTTGACGCCACTCAAGGTCATCGAAAATAGTGACGTCTTGTACAGTTTTTGTTTGCTGAAACAGTATCGCGCTCTGTATAGCAATGCTGTACTGTGTGTTATACGGTGTAGCGCTGACATGATATAGAACACTTTTGAGTCGCTAAAATAAATAAGTAACAGTGACGTTGCATGTATTATGCACAGGTGACAAAACACACTGGCGACTACAATGCATGCTCGGTGTACGGATAACGACAATGCTCTGCAATTTTAATGAATTGAGCAACGATTTATAAAAACATAAATTCGCTTCGTCGGCGTTTTGTCCGTTAACGTGTTGTAAGAATATAAGTTTACATGCTATACGTTTTAAAATAACTAACCCACGGCAAATAACTGTCATGTGTGTCCAACTCTTGGTTTCCTGCAAACACTTATAGCATTCAGGATAAAAGATATAGTGACGATATGCTTCCCACTAAGTATTGCATCTAGCTCATCAAACATGCACACTAAAGAGAAGCTTCTTGCGTTAGTAGTAATCGCGTTTTTACCGCTAGACGCATACGTCGCATACTTATAGCGCGGTGTGTGCTATGGTTTATTGCTTTCCTTTTCCATCCGTCTGTCTGTCACACGCTGATATTGTATGGAAGCGGCATAGTCCATCATTAAGCAGCCACTAATAGATATGTGTAGGAATTCACATTTTACGACATTAAGACCTTGGTGAACTTTCAATGAGCTCGTCAAACGGGGCTCCAAATACACGTGGAGTAGGAAAAATGCGAATTTCGACCAGCAGGCATGCTCTTCTCTATGCAGGAAACTATACGGGGGCCTACAAGATAGGTATATCGTTACTACGAAACGTTAGTATGATTGATCTGTATAACAGTACCGTTTTCAACGACATTAAATGACCCCTATGAGTACCCCCTTGTAAAGCTTTGGGAACCGCGCCCTATCTTTAGAACAGATAAAACAAAACATCAAATTTCTATAGACAGTATTATAGACACGCATCCATGTAAAGCTTCTTGTCCATCAATACTCGACGTCAGGTGACGACATCATGGTTGGTCTATTTATAATGCAGAGCACGTCGCGTTGTAGTGACTGTCAACTGTAATATTACTTACTGTCTGATATTACTTAGCAGTGACGACGACAACAGGCCAAATGTTGTTTTCCATTTTCGTCAGCACTCATTTACACCGTGAACCATAAAACGTGCCACTTTATTTCTCGGTTGATTTTTACAATTTATGTATCAAAAGAAACAGGAATGAATACTCTACAGAAGAGGTATAAAATTAACAATTTCATCTTCAATGGCGACAGTGGTAACTGCAGTTTCGGATGACCGCGGCCGACGGCTTCCTGCAGTGCGTTTGATCCAACTGGCTGTGCGCCACTTTCGCAGAAAGTCGTCCATTGTTTGTGTTTCTGATTTTTGTTGCTGTATTCCTTGATGAGTCGTTGAGCAGAAAATCTCTTTAGATTACCGCACGTTCTTATCATTAATGTTGGACGCGTCCAACACTGTCTCTCAGTCTCAGTCTTCAGTCACTGTCGATGTACATTACGGTCGTTGTTATGATTTAGTTAAGCTCTTGCTTTTTTCTTTTTATGTTACCATTTATGGTGACTAAAGATGAATATATATAAAATGGCACGTTATTCTGGCTCACGGTGTAGATCACACCCTCGAAGACAATTCGGACAGCGACACCCGCGTTAATTGACACCGTCCGGACAAGTAACGCCTCTGCAGGCGCGTTAGACACGTCGCCGCCTCTCGATATTCGTACATCATTCATGCTGTACTGTTATGCTTGTCACGCACGGTCTTAACCGACCACTTTAGTGGTCCAGATAGAGCAATTACTTCGGTGTATTTGTCTGTGTCCGGACTCTGGACGATAGTTTTTAAAGTAAATGTCCTTTGGCCTAGATATTTCACGTACGATACGATATGATACGATACGACAGATTAACGTGCGATCAAAACCTGACGAGATGGCCAGCTTAATCTTGTGCACGCCACAGAAACGAAAAAACAAGGAAACACTAAAAATTAGCCTCGAACGGGGTCTGACGGTCGACTCTTTGCAACAGACAGACCGTGCCAACTTCAAAGTCACGTAACACAAAAAGCCGGCCAAATATCAAAAATCTGGCCCGATCACATTTAGATATTGTGCCCTATAGCTTAAGAATCCGTGGTCAGTTGTCAACTGCCATTGTAAATGGCGGAGGAGAATGCGTTTGCAAATGGCCGAATTTCCAACTTCGAACGGCTCGTGACCTTGACATTGACCTTCTATGGGGTCATACTGCATACCATCGTGTATTTCTCGTCGACCTCTACCTAAATGCCAAATTTCATTGAAATCGCAGAAACTTTTTGCGGACTGACGTACGCACGTACGTATATGCACGTACGTACGGACGGGCGGGATTTGAGACCGGTCATTTTTCTGAACACGATACAGCGCGGTCCTTACACTGCGATAATATTATTCTCAGTCGTGAATAATGCATGCGCTATAGCTTTATCTCAATAATTGTGCACATATTTCTGTCAATCTAAAGCCGCCAGGTGTGCCATCATTCACGTGAAATGGCAGTGGCCAAGTGTTTTATAAAATATCAATTTTACATTTGCTGAAGGCCGTAGTAGACGCAGATACTATAGTGCTAAAGGCGTTAGAGCATCTTTGGTACATCTCCGTGCTGACTCCTTTATCAGTGCACATCGCACAATAAAATGTGTTTTTTTCTACGAGAATACTCTCGAATTTAAAATAGCATTGACATTACTTATTTCACTACTGCGATTATCACAGAGTTGTCGATGAACTTGAAGGTTAGCTGAACGAATCTCGGCTAGCCGCCACGCCTCTTACAAGTCGTCGGCGGCTGCGACGTTCGGCGAGCCGATAATTTTTGACCGGCGGCGGCGGCGGCGTGTCAAAAATGTAAGCGGCGGCGCGGCTCTCGCGGTGCGGAGCACTACTTTCAGCCCTCCGTATTTTTTTACCGCGCGACGCTATGTTGGCACGGTATATGGCCCTATGTCTGTTTGTCTGTCCATCCGTCACAAGTCGGAATTACATCAAAACGGTTAAATATATCATAACGCAAATAACGCCGCACGGCAGCCTAGAAAGTTACGAACTTAAGTTTTATTATTTCTGCAGAAATTTCAATTGGGTCATCCCAATGGGGTGCAGGACTACACGTGGGGTGGGACCGAACAACTGCTACTTTCAACAAATGACTGGCAGTATCTTGAAATCGGTACAAGATAGACATGTAGTTTCAATCTGGTTACCAAATTTAACAAGGTGTCGTCCTAACGGAAGGTAACACTACTGGCTCGCCGTCGCGTGTTGCCCTCTAGTGAGTTACGTTGTGCCGTGGAGTGTTACAGACGATGATTGACGACAACAGACGCCAAGGAGCAAAACAATACTGGCCCCCTACACTGGGTCATTTTAAACAGGTGCAAAATACTATCGAAATATTGTCGCTATTCATTGATGGGTTGAAACTAAAAGGGTTAATACTAGACGAGACGGCGACGTCGTCGACCGCATTGTCAACTGGAGCCGTGTTTAGCCGACAAACGACAAAGATAAAGATGAGTCGTCGAGAGATTGGCGACTACATCGGTGGCGGCCTGATACGGAGAGATGAGACGGTCCTCCGAGACCGCACGGCTGGCGCTGTGACATTCGCCTGTCCGTCTTTCCGACAGCATAACTTATCAGTCGCCCTTCGCGCCGCGGAATGAACACGCATACACTCGGGATGTCTTCACGGAACCGTTACAGGCAGGAAGGCGTCCTCGTGTAGGACACGTGAAATACAAAGTCGCTGGGCGGACATGTACACAAGTTAAGAATTTGACGACTGCTGCGGAATTCTCTACCTGATGAATTTAAATATGTTACTTCTTATTCATTTGTTGATAAATTTTAAAAAGTCTTATTATAACTGTTTATAGTCTGATATTTGACATATAGTTATGGTACATTCATGCACAACTTTTTCTTGGTGAATTTGAGACCCCGTTTTCACATGTTTTGTTACTTTGTTGCGCAGTATTCTGATAAGTACGTCTGTTCGTGTGTGTGTGTGTGTGTGTGTGTCTGTCTGTTCGCGAGGATATCTATGGAACCGCACGCGCGATCTTTACCATTTTTATGCATGTTGCCTATGCCGTGGCTTGGTCCTCCTCCGGCGTCTTTGAGATAAGTTATGCGCTTCCGGTTTTGTGGATGGCATCATGTTTTTTTCTACAATGGGCCGTATGAGTTTCGCTACGAAGGACCGATTTCGCTTAAATTTACTTATTTACCGTAAAGTCGGACAGAATTCAATTTCCTATTATTAAAGGGCATCATTTTGACTACCTATTTCGAAATTACCACAATTACTCGCAAACAAAAGTAAAAGAGGAACATAGAAATTTAACGATTAATTGGAACAATTACCGAAACTCACGTCGCCGGAGCTATTGTTACAATGTTAGTAATGTTACTATTGTTACTTAAGATTAAAAGTAAAACTAACAGATGCTTCACATGCATTAATATTAAGCATTTTCGTTTGCACACGTACAATGTCATATCGAACTCCGAGACGTGAAAAAACGTGCGTCTCAGTACACCGCAAAAAACAAACGCGCAGTGCAGTCTGAAGGATATATAAGCACTGAGTTGTTGTGAGAGAGCAAACTGAGTAATACGTTTGGATCATAAACCACACACGAACTGTTAGTAGATTACATACCATATATTATTTCTAAAAATAGCACTTGCCGTTATGAAATTAAAAACTCGATGTATAAATTGCAATGAGTTTTCATGTAGGCCTATGTTCACGTTGGTCTGACATGGTTTTCAGTCTCCAATTCGAAATTTTGTCGACATCGTGCGCGTTATAAGTTAGATTATTACGCTGACCGCAACCATTATCGCAAAGCGTAATGTAACGGTCTGGCGTCCGTCCGTTTGTCTGTCTGTCTGTCCTGTCGACATACTCTCCGTGACTCACCAGTGCATGTGACGCGGCCACCGTACATTTCGGCCCGACAATAAGGAGAACCGATATACATGCATAAGTCATCATCATATCATCATGATTATTGTGATAAATAAAAAGTATCAGAAAAAAACGTTAATTGCCAAACACGAGAAAGGGGAAAAACATTTGTCCCCTCATTTTAAAAAGTGAAAGGTCAAAGCCCCTCATCCCCTCTAATGACGCCAGTGGGCATCTCTCGAAGGATCCGACGTCACGACCGACCGAAGTAGCTCATCCGCCTTAAAACGACATGCATTCGCGGCGGCAAATGGCATACTTAATACATCAGTGTCAGTATAGTGACTAGCGGTGAATGGCACTGCAGTCTCCAATGTGCTGTTTTTTTCGAGGAGTCTCAACGTTCTCAACGCAGTGTATGCACTATGCACAGACCGCGCGCGTTGTAAATGATCCACACGTTGAAGAACGAGACGAATAATAATTCACTTTAGCGGTCGATCAAGCATTGATGACCTAGGAGTCTGTTTTCTGGATCACCACCAATTACGTTACGTAATTTCCGTGCAGTGAAGACCTCGCTAAAGCCAGCGACATAGGCCTAGTGGCCAACATTGACGGCTGATTGACGCAAGATATTGACGGCCGACACTGTCGGTCTTTTTTGACGGCCGACATGACGGCCAACAATGTTGGCTCGTGTGCCGCAGGCTTAAAGGCCGTGAACGGAATTTGTCGCCAGAACAATATTATTAACATTGCTGAAGATTAATATGCCCGGCAACTCACTAAGTAGGCAATGGGTGCTCACATATTAGAAAATTTGGAAACTAAAGTTTTCAATTCAAGTTCCATTTTTATATCACATTAACTATGCTGTATATTCGTTGAAACGTGTACAGTTCGTGCGAAATAAATAGTAATTAGTGAGGTTAGTGGTTAAAATGATAAACTCTTCTGTTCAGCTATTTTATTCAAATAAATTTTAATTTTGGTCTCACATCAACTGAGACAGCGTAGATTTTCGCAGTGGACCGTTTGGGCCTATCAAATCAAATCAAATTTATTTGCCATTAGTGCAATACACAAAATAACAATTCATGAATTTGCATGGCGTTTGGCTGGACAGACAGGCGATAGCTTTGCACTTATGTCTGGACTATAATAAATGACGATTGGTATGCAATCCGTCGACATGCAAGCTGTTGGTATACATTCGTGCATAGTGAATAGCAGATTACGAGGAATGCTCAGAATTGTCGTATAACGATTAGAACAGGTCTACTTTCGTCCTCGCTGACCCAAATGTAACAAGTGGTCAAAGAACTTTGTCGAAAGGTTGCATCGCCGTATTGTCACCGCACCCGGCGGCGAATGGAGTAGTCCGACCTTGACCTCTATCTAATACACTTGGGCTGACATGAGTCAGCCCTCTTCCAAACGGCATCTTGATCGGTTCAGCCGTTTTTGCATAGCTTACGAACGTGACCAACAGACACAAACAGACAGACACACTGATTAAACATGCTAAAAATTCTGCAGAAATAGCCGCATCCTATGCAATGCATGCGATGTGGCCTAAAACTCATTCATCGAGTCTGTATCGTGTGGTCGGGCACAGTGTGCAAGATTGGCTTAGCTGGTAACTGTTTTGACCTTTGTCTGTCGGTTTGTTTGTTTGTCTGTCTGTCAGTAGCAGGATAACCAAAAACGTTATGGGCTGATTTTCACGAAATTTGGGGATTTGCAGATTATGGACCCAAAAAGCGTTGATTAAATTTTAGAAGGTTTGGTTTACGGTTAAGGGTTACGGCTGGGGTTCGGGTTGGCGCACATGTTGCGCGCCGCGCGGTAACGACACTGCGGTGGAGGTATTCGCTCTACTGAGAGACCTCCTGTTTGTCCATGGAATATTCACAAGGTATGTTCATTATTCATTGGAGAATCCCAGTGAACTGAAAGGGGTTAAGAGAGATGATGGTCTGCGGGTTCGCTGCAAATGACAAGGTGATGCGTGACAGCAAGGCGCGTGGCCGGCTCGCGCGACCTTATCACGTCCGCTGAATAAACACGCACTGACACTGTTGACCGAAGCCGCCCGCGCTAATATACGCTCTCCCGCTCCGGTCGTCGACTGCTGCACGGTTGCACAAGATAAGCGCTTTCCGCCATGTTTTCTGAACGTACGTGCACCCACCGACGACGGTCGTATTCATCGGGTTGCTGCTGCTGTTTATTGGCCGAAATCGTGCACCGTCTCGCTTCCGTACTTAATCTCACGCGAGATTTAGTTCGCTTCGCTGTCTATAGACTCGTCCATCGGAATGAAGTAATCATGGGAAACAGCACAGAACGACGCCGTTGTCACAGCAGCCTTGCTCTGTTGTGCATAGTAGGCCTCATGTGATTTGTGTACGTGTTTGAAACGTCGTGTTATCATGTAACTGATTTCTGTGTTACAAGAATCATACGACAGCACTCGTATATTCACAGAAATTCGGGTGAGAAACAACATGGAGCTATAATTAAACCAACTATAGCTTCACGAGAAACAACGTCCTGGTGCTTGTTATACTATAGTTATACTGGCTGGCTTGTGAGAGACAGACGGACGGACACGCCGAGCCATGTATCGCGCTAGGTCGGTTAACAGTCTCTATACGGGAAGCGAGATTACTGCACGCTGGTCTGTGGTGTAGGCTACATTGACAGATCGGTCACCGTGGAACGGACCCAAGCGCTATTGACAAACTATACATCAGAGAACAAAACATGTACTGCAACAGTTTCACTCTACCGCAAACAACTCGACCGTATTTACTTTTCGAATACGCAGAAAACTAACAGTAACAAGTAGCTCAGCTGCCGGCCGCATGGGACCGCGTAACGCGCTATATATGTCAGTGCTGACGTGTTCGAAGAAACGCATATGAAAATGTTTACAGTATACGTCAGTAACCTTGAAGGTCATTCAAGGTCATCAGAAATGGCGTGATTCGATGGGCCGTATATCACTTCCTATTAGTGGTCAATAGTAACAACGTCTCTATCCTACACCGTTTTCGAGATATTATACCACTTTTACAGTGTCCGTGACTGCTTGTGACCTCTCCATAAACGTGCTACGCATTATTTTGCACCCAATGACTTTACCATACAATACTGCCCTCGCTTACTGTGAGGTGGATTCTCTTAAACTGCGACGATACAATTTTCAGCAGAAATTTTTTAAACAGATTTGCCAGCCTGGGAACTGCTTGCTTGACCTCCTCCCGCCAGGAACGTGATCCTTCTGTTTCTCACCAACTGCAGCATTACCTCATCCCTCAGGTCCGAAAAAAACGGTACTGCTCCTTCATAAACTACTCCTTAAAGTACTACAAGTGACAACTTTTTATGTTCGTAATAGCGCCGTTTTATTTTACTTTTTCACGTCCATATGTTGTACATATTGCTGCCTGTGTTTTCATGTAATTTTAACTTATATAATTGTATTTGTGTTTGCACGAGTATTAGTATTATTTTTATTTTGTATTTTATATTTTGTATTTCATATGTAACCAATCTAGCCTTATGGCTACAGAATTTCAATAAAGTCACTTACTTACTTACTTACTCACTTACTTACTTAAGAAGTCATTCAGTTTCGATACGACAGTTGAAAACACAGGCCATGTAATGTATGCTTTCCGATTCATGCGTGTGTAAATATATCGTAGCTAATACGTGCTGTATTTCTCGAGGTATGGGAGTTAGAAAGTGTACAAAATTTGAAGATTCTAGTTTAAGCCGTTCCAGATATACGAAGAAAGACCAAAAACGTAAGATAAAGTCACAAAATTGGGGTGATTTGGGGTATCTAGGGTCACCCTAGGTCATCGGCAATGTCACAATTTGTTTGAGTGTAATTTTGTACGCTGATGATATCTTGCGTTTGGCCCGACCTTGTCATCTTTACATCAATTGTTACACGTCTGTGAAATTGAGCTAGCATGGCTCGATTTGTCGATAAATGTGAAAAAGTCGTCATGTCTACAAGTTGGCCCTCGCTATAATAGTCTCTGTTGTATCTTGACTACTCTGTACGGTCAAGAAATTATATGTGGACAGAGAAAGTCAGGCATCTGGATGTTTATTTAGTTTCGTCCAAATCGTTGAGTTGCAATTACGACTTAACCAAAACATTTTTCAATCGTGGATTCAATGCAATCTATAAAAAGGTAGGAAGACTAGCATTGGTAGATGTTGTGGTTGAATTGTTGAATTGGTTTAGATGCTTGTCCAGTTAGCCCTCGTCAGCCTAAATCTTTGAATCATGTTGTTGTATTATGTGCTAGGAAAATGAAATTGCTGCGGAGTGTAGGACTATAAAAATGTTTAGAGTCATCGCTGAGGCTGTGGCCACGCGTAGAGACAGATTTGTTAAGCGGTACGCGTCCAACAGCCATTTAGTTTGTGAGATATGTACCCTTTATTTCCTTTCTATTTTTATACGTTGTGCTACCGATATCGGTGAATAAAGATGTGTGTGATAGAGCGCATGTGAATCCCTGTTAACCTTCATAGTAATTACGTCCCTCTCTTGCACCGTTTTCGAGATAATGGCGATATTGGTCGAATATCGCCGAATTTGACCTATACCCCACATGTATTAGGCGTCTCGGTTAAAGGTGATCCCACTAGAATTTCTCCAAGATCTTTGCTGTCAAAAAAACTAGTCCCCGGGCCGTCGTGCGCATTTTTTGCGTGCTGATATGTCTAGTCGTTTTGAACACCGGTTGTGACCAGTCAGATAGACAGACGGATGGACGGACGGACTCAGGGCCACAGCATATACCGCGCTAGCATAGCGTCGCGCGGTAAAAAGATACGAAGAGAAACAACGTCATTTTCGAATCACGTAGTATTTGTCTAGGCGCAAACTTCTGGCGAGCAACATTTTGAAGAGCAGCAAAATGTAGCATCTCGGAAAGTTGGCGATAGTTTGATATGTTTGTTTGCACCATATATGGCAGAGACACGAAAACCTGCCACCCCAATAAAGCAGGAGACAAACACGATGGTCGGTAAAAATGTAGCATGGTGAACGGCCGCCATCGAGTTTCAATAAATGGTCCTATTTCCACAACGGTTCAAGATATCACGATAAAATTTTGCAAGACTACGCAAAGTGCCTGCGTGAAAAATAGAACAGTTTTGGGCACGAAAAAGCAAATATGAATGTATAAAAGCCTGTAAGTTTCAAACTAAGGCTGAAAAACACACATAAAACAGAAGAGATCACTTCTGTGAGTAGACGATACAATGCAATAGCTGATTGCGGCGTCATTGATTTTCTACGTCTTTTCATTTAAGCCGTCGCTGTTGTCTTGATCACTAACTATGGGCCTACGTTATGTGCGAGCAGTCTTAATGTCATGTCGTGCGTGAACGATTCACGCAATGGCTCGACAATGACTTAGAAATGCGCGAAAAATATACGGAGATGGACAAACCGAAGAAGCTGTTCGAAGCGACCAGTTGCAGCGCCGACAGCACAAGTGCGGCAGTGAAGATAAGCGTCATCTTGTTTGCTCACATCCACCGAGCAGACTGTGTCCGTGATTCGGTCCGGTATACAATGACTACCTGCATGCAACACGACGCAGTGCCCGGATGAGTGGCGGCTGCAGTTGAAGCGTCTCTGCGCGGCGAACAGGATCACAAACGTACGTCATTCGTCGCCTCCGCCGACGCCGATGCTGCAATCGTGCAAGTGCGCATATGGATTCATCGTGTAAGCGACTGATCTGCATGACACAAGCTGCGGATAGTTAACATCGCCGCCAAGGCGCGAAATGCAAGTCTGGTTTGAATAATAAACATACGTACACCTACTCAACTATTACACACTTACTGAATGTGTTACTCATTCCTGTCAGCTGTGGCATTGATGCCGCAGAGCCAGCATAAAGGATAAAGGAAGCAACATCCGTTACGATACTCACCTTGTGCGGCCTCACTAGCAGGGGTTCCCACCAGGAGGCCTAGGGCTCAGCGGACTGGTCCATGAAGAAGCCCATCATAGTAAATGTAAATCCATCTAATTTACTTTTAAATGCGTTGATGCTGGTCGCATCGACTGCCCCCTGGTCCAACTGGTTCCACCTTTTTTATCCACACATGCCGATAGGCAAGGTGTGGATATATCGTTTACTGTTTGTTGTGTGTTTGTTTTTTGTGTGTTTGTTTGTATGGTTACGGATTTCTTCGAAAAAGATAAAGCTAGCGGCGTCAAATTTTTCTCGGCGGTTCATCGGCGTCCGAGGCAGGGAATCACACATTTTTGTGAACTTTGCTCCCCAGAAGCCCAAAATCGGACGAATCGGCTAGCGCGCGAGCCACGCCCACCGGGATGTAAAAATTACGCTGACGCCGACGATGCGCCGACGTAAACGTCACGCTACAGATGCGCCGTTCGTGGAATGTCGCGCGGCGTGTGGACTTAGGATCGGCATGTGTGGATAGAGGTCAGTCCCCACTGACGTACTTGTTGTAACTCTATTAGAAAAAAGTGTCTTCTACTGTCCCGCGTGCATCTACCTTTAAGTAATTTAAAAGAGTGGCCTCTTGTACCATTTCCTCTATCATCGATACGATTCGGTACGATACGATACGGTATATTTACGTGCGCGCTAAAAAGCTGACGGGGAGGGCCAGCGAAATCTAGCGCACGGCACCAAAAACGAAAAATAAGGAAATACTAAAAACAAAACCGAGTAGCTCAGCCTCAAAAAAAACGGTCCGGGCGATAGTCCGTGACGACAGTCCCTTAATTTCGCCACGAGTCCGGCAGTGAAGAAAGGATGAGGCCATGCAGAATGTCACGATATCTGAGTTTTATGTGTTGTGTGATGCACTGAGTTAGATACAAAAGAGGAAAAGTATTTCAAAAGTTTTCTTT
>Ga0209363_1001041_pt1 | contig 12489 bp, 7 predicted proteins | sample WorMetexBAHAMAS3_FD_187385 | JGI IMG/M metagenome (GOLD analysis project Ga0209363, IMG submission 187385) | Marine gutless worms symbiont microbial communities from Max Planck institute for Marine Microbiology, Germany - Inanidrilus exumae... | ecosystem: Host-associated > Annelida > Digestive... | reverse complement strand
GCTATAGGTCAACTAACCAGGCCAATTCAGCCTTTCATGCCTTTGGGGTCAATAAATGAGTAGTAAGTTGCAATTGGATGTCTGCTACCTCAGTTAAAGGTGGCGCCATCTGGTGAAAGCATACGAAGGAAAGGCAGGCATGGTGTAATTTGCAGGTAAAACTGTGATCCATGTCTGGGCACTCTGTGACTATGTGTAGTATAAATGGTGCTATATAAATACCGTTCCTTCCCTTTCCTTACTACCAGTTAACCAGCCTTCATTTCTGCAATTACTAGAAAGAGAACCTCTCGGAAAACTGGAGTAGGTTTCCTATCCTATTGCCCAACCAGCAATGCCAGTAAAATACGTTTGTGTCAGTCTTTAGTCAGATGCAACACTGCCACTGGCAAAAAAAATAAAATAAGCCACGCTCACGCTGGCATCACTTCCTCGCACCGCTGCTGCCACGGACATTAACCATGTACGACAGATGGACCGCCAGTCTTTTCGTGCATGGAGTTTTTTTGCCATCACAGATAGACAGGTAGACGGATGGACGCCAGATCATTGCACACTGCTATCTGCCAGTTGCTGCCAGTGGCAATAAAGGTCTTTCCATAACTGTAAAAAAACCTCCACAACCCTCACCACCACATACTCCATTTAAACAGGTAATTTCTATTTGAACCTGCATTAGCCAGGCGGCGCAGTGGCACAATGGGTAGAGCGTTGGACTTACGATCAACAGGTCGTGGGTTCAAATCATACTCGGGGCTAAAGCTGCGTAACAACCTTGCGCAAGTTGTTCAAACCTATGTGCCTCTGTCACCAAGCAGTATAACTGGGTACCGACCAAGTGGCGTTGATGCTCTGCGACTGGGAAGGTAACCGCAGGCCTGGTAGAAAGTAAGGCAGCCTACCGCCTGGTGGATGACATACAGTCACCTGTGGGCTGACTGCCTGTAGACTGGGATCAGCTCTGGGCCCAACGCTTGGTAACAAGTATGGGAAGCCTTCACCTTTTTTACTGCATTAACCGATTACCCTTCAGTTGTCCCACTCCAGTTGTTCATGAAGAGAAAATTGGGAGAAAAATAGCATGAATTTATGGACGAGATGCCATTTCTGTCAGTCAATCAGCAGTGAGCGTAACACAACTGTAATGCTAGTTAACACAAATTGTCTGTCCAACAAAGCAATGACGACTTCGCTGTCAAGAGCAGAAGCAGCGGAAAAAATCTTTGCTGAGTGCCAAAAATTGACTTTCTTTGTTTACGTTTGTTTTGCAAACTCGTGAAGATGATACGGAACGTTTGGTGTTCGACGGTAAAAAAGATAAAAATAATGCACTTCAAAGTTATTAGATAGCATTCATCCTGAGTGAAAAAAGTGCTGATCAGTTAACTTCTTGTTGCCGAAATGTTTGTTTTTTTTTGTTTACATCAATCATAGACTGAATGTTTATTTATAGAACTCTGCTGCTTCTGTGGTTTTCCATCCAGTAACTACGTGCCGACTTAGCTGCCACCAGCAAAAAATTGCTGGCTGTCTGGACATGCCCAAAATGAGCAGATAATGCAGCACGAGATGACAATGACAAAGACGATAGCGAACACTGTTGTACCTATGTAACGCCGTCTGCCATTCACCACTTTTGTTGGAAACTGGAAAGGACGCAATCCTACTTTGGGTCTTTGCTCGCCATTCCTGTAGTCACGACATTACACAGCTGCAGCTGTTAATGACTACTCAACTTATTAACCATTAAGTTTTAAAAATTAAAATTATTTAACAATCAGTCGTAATTGCGCAAATCACACAAGTTCAGTATCAAGCAAAAGTCTATTTGGTTCCAATAGTTACATTGCAAAAACAAATAGATGTTGTTCATTTCAACCAAATAGCTTCAACATGAATGCATGCCAGAGAGAATGGTGGCAGCATGGCATAGTGGTAGCGTTGATGGTCTAGATCAACGAGGTTAACCTACGCTGAGCCCGGTTAGTACTGGGATGGGTGACCGTGTCCGGGTTCGACACCCAGAGGCGGCACTTCGACACCCAGAGGCGTGCATTTCGGTATGTAACCAACCATCCAGCTCAACTCAGCCTTCTACCCTCCATGAGACGGAAAAATGAGTACCAGCCAAAGGGGCGGTGATGCTCTGTGGCTGGGAAGTAAAGGCAGGCATGGTGTAATTTGCAGGTAAAACTGTGTGATCCATGAATGAGCGCATTATAGGCGCATTGCGTAATGCGCTATACAAATAGACGTATACTTTACTTTACTTTAATGAATGAAATAAGATGGTGAGTAAATGTAAACACCATCAAAACTAGCCATACTTTCTTACATTTTTGAAATTTACTTAACTAACTCAAACTAACAACCAATTAATCATTACTGCAGAACTGCAGTGATTACTTTATAAAATACAATTTCCGCTGCTGGAAACAATCGTATTTATGATACATAAATAAACAGACAACTGAGACATCAAAACAACAAATATGCGTATGTAACACTGAAACTGCCGTTACCTGAACATAATCTTCTATGTCAAAGACGAAAGGACTGCGACCAAAATTGGCTTCTACTATTTCACCAGGTGTCTGAAGTCCAACAGTAGGGTACAGATTTGGCTGCAACATGATACGTAACAATATAAACAGTGTCGTAATGTGACAGCAGCATATCAAGTCTGTTATCACTACAGCCTGCCATATCATCACATCACATCACATGGAGAAAACGGAAGCAGGCCTCTGTATCCGAGAAATAATCACAAATTAGCACGTTATTAATACACAAAATACTATACCATAATACTGCAATTCCTGATGCCATGGAAATCAGCTCTATAGTTATACAGCAAGAAAGGACTTCCTGATCAGACCAAAACTTATCTAAACGTATTAAGATGTGTAAACAGTTTCTGCATAGGATTAGACAAACTGTTCCATATGACGATTACAAGGCTAATAAAATTGTATTTCGTTAAGTCATAATACAAGTGGAGATGAAATCAGCATATGTTCTAATGCCTGTTGCTGTTGTGATGTGCTCTAAAAATGGCCTCGATGGTTGAACTGCATCTTGCAACTACAAAGCCATCACTTGAGGCTACACTGACCACTTTCGCAAAATTAAGTTGAAAAGCAACGAAAAATACATCACACTGCAAAATGTATCGACAAAACACATCATCTTGTAATGTACTTTCTATGACCGACCGTGAACTCTGACCTTGACCTTCTAACTGGAGTAAAACAGGGTCAAGATACTGAAATGCCAGATATCTGGGTCAAAGCTGATTTAGTTCAAAACAAGTATACACAGTCACGGGCAAATATAAACACAGGACGGAACAAATACTCCTCTAGATGGACCACTAATTGGTCTGTGTTTGCACATGTGCACCAGCTTACACACTACCAAGTAAAACAGCACCTGTTACCTATTACATGTCATATTAACAATGACAAACATTCACATGCCTTCATATTTTTGCTAATAACTATTACGGATAATGAATAAAATGGACATGGTGAACATACCGGCAAATCTCGAAAAGCTACTCCTACAATACAACAACAAAAAAAGTTAACACCAGAAATGAATGCAACAGTTTAGCATACTAAAAAATGTACTGAAATACTGATAAACAGCACAAAAACGTGCAGTAGAATTAATACTTACAGACCCACCCAGTAAAGAATGTTTAATTCTTAACTACAATAATCAGTTGAATCGGCCGAGGATGGCTCCATAAAAGACCCAACAGATTAAAACTTGAATGTATTTTTTACATGCAGCATGAACATATTAGCAGAATAACACTTTGGGCAATACAATAACAATACATTTAACAGTATACTACCAAAATGTAAATGTAAAAACTACTGGCACATAAAGGCAGCAATGTCCCTTTCCTTACGACTCTGAACAAAGGAAACGATCCAGTAGGTAATTTTCCCTGGTGGGGGTCCGTGATCCCAGTTTTCTTCCATGCTTTGACACTATTGGTTGGTTAACAGGAACGATATCTGGCGTGTAAAATATATGTGTCACTTATCCCAAAAGTGTTTTACCAGAACAGGTGAAGGATGAAAAGTAACAGGGGACTGGACTAATGAAAAATTATAATTAAAACAGAGATGGTAATGGCGGTGGTGGTGGTATCGTACAAAGCACAAAAATGACCACTTATGTAACACCGAATGCCATATTTCTCTATTATTGAAGTAAGATAATCTGCACCTAAGGTGCCATTCGTGTGAAGAAAACATACAGTGCTATTACACCAAAGTTGTACTTACAGAACACAGACAATATCAGACACATATAACTAGAGATGCACCGATAAGGCACTGGCCGATTATTGGTCGGCCAATAATCGGCGCCTAACAATCGACCGATTACCGATTAATACAAAAAACTCACTTTACTGTCTTATGTAAGTTATTTATTTAGGTTCTGTTCCAAGGACTCTTGCTTACTTGAAGCACTGCAGACCAACCAAGTCGTTTTTACCCGCGCGACGCTATGCTAGTCCTGTACTTGCAGTCATCATGTGTCTGTCTGTCCGTCCGTCTGCCTGTCTGTCTGACATAAATCGGTGTTCTACTAAGACGGCTAAACCTAGGATCACGCAAACAAGGCCACATGATAGCCCAGGGACTCTAGTTTTCTGACGACAACAACCGTTGGTGGGCAACGCCCCATTCCCTCTAAAATTTGTGCTCAAATTGACCCACCCGCTTTCGAATTAAAACGATTTCGACCATGGATACATCATGTAATAAACACTTGTAATTACCAATTGTGTAAACAACAATCATCCGATACCAACGTACTAATCGGCCGATACCGATTATCGACAAAATGGCCTATACCGATCATCGGCCGACTATCGGTGCATCTCTACATATAACTGTTTTGATGATCATTTTTGAGGTTTCTAGGATTTGAACTGCTAAGCACCACACAAACCAAGATTGACTCCATTTTTGGTGTAGAAGCACGTCATGTCGACGAGGTTGACACAACAGCCGATGACGTCACCGGTTGTGAACGTCGGCCCGTACGGCTGACCGCTGCCTGATGAACAGAATGAGTTGCCATCATCTCCATGGTAGCCAAACGAGCTCTTCTCCCAGCCTATACAGCATAATCATCAACACATCATTGACTGCCTGGCGAAACTCGTCTCTGAATCAACCTCCTGTGTGTTCAGTGGGATGTTATCATTTCGTGAATGTTGTTGTTGCCACAATATAGAATCAGGTGCCAGCATCTTTGTAACAAATTACAACACTGGGCATACGAAGAACAGTGGAAACAATGGCGTGATGCAACGAAATACTGACAGGCCAAACAGCTTCTCAGAAAAACAAATCTTAGCTTAACCAAGTACGTCCTGCAGCTATCGAGAGCTGATTTAAGAATAATCATTGACCTGCTAACTGGCCGTGTGTCTTTAAATCGGCACCTGACACTTATGCAGATCCAAACCGATATAATTTGCACCCGTGTCAGAAAATAAAGAAACAGTACTCCATTTGCTAAGAGAGTGTAGCACTTTATCTGCTAGATGCTTAACATTCTAGGTTCCCCGTACCTTAGTTATGAGGAACTAGGTAACGTGCATTGGCGTGCTGATGTAAGGCTTGTAAAAGCAACATCTCCCCGCAAAGAAGAAGAAAGACATCATCTTAGCCTCATGTAGAATCATCAGTCATCAAACTTGGTGAATGGGAACAGGTCCACGCTATGGCTCATGGTCTGAGACTCTTCACACAAGCAGTGTGACGAGGGGGTCAGTCAAGTGGTCAATGCAGAAACCGTTCAACAATGACCATAAACAGTGAAGAAGATCGACGTCCAGCTGGTGGATGCTGGGATCTGTAACTATGGCATGATTGATTGCAGAAGCCGATCTTTATTCTATCATCATCATCATCATCATCATCATCATCATACATTTGTAGTGCGCCTATTACAAACTAACATAAGAACATAGGTGCAGAACAATAGTAGTCAATAAAAACTAACGTAAGAACATATATGCAGAAATAAAAGTCAATAAAACCGACACAGAAAAGTCTGGGATGCATAAAACACGAACTAATAGTCTACTGAATGTGAATGTCAAACGCCAACCCAAAAAGATAGGTTTTTAACTTGTTCTTAAAAACGCTAGTATCAGAGATGGTGCATAGTTCGGCAGGGAGAGAGTTCCATGACGCTAGGCCGGAGAAGAAAAAAGCCCACTCTCCGAACTTGGTGCACAGCCGAGGTGTGGTGTAGCTGTCTGTCTCAGAGACAAAGCAGGCCGGAGCGCGTCACTCTGGAGAAAGTAGGCTGCACGATGTCGGCCAGATAACGCGGAGACTTTCCGATGTGGACGTTGTGCATGAAAGTGCAAAGATAAATTCTACTGAGTGTTTAATGCTACACTGCTACTATAAACATCAACTTTTAATAACATGCAAACCTGGTAATCTGTTAAGGTTGATTCCACCAGCTGAAAGCCCAACTCCCATATACCTGACATCGTACACAAAGTCGCACTCATCATACAACAATTTATAAAAATTTAACAGAAAGTACAATATATAACAACATCAAAATTTACTTCTAAGACTTTGCTCCAATGGCAAGTGATGAAGAATACACATTTTTGCCAGCTTGTTTCACTCTATTAAAGTGCAATGTTAAAATATATTTTAACACTGAAATATAATACACATCTGTCTGGTCAATGTCCTTTCTTTCATCTTTCTTTCTTTATCGCTGGATCTTCTGGATCTCAGTGCTGAGACCGTGTAACGGTCCAGTGCGCTAACCCAGGGAAAGGAGAGGAATTGGTAGGTGTGTGTGCGGATGTGTGTGTGTGTGCAGCTTGTCAGGTATTTCTAATATGCCCCCTCTAGACGTGGCTTACTGTCTGGCTTAGCCCTGAATGGCGCTGTGTGTTGCACCAGCCATTGGCCAGCTAATTCTATTTACTTCAGCTCATGCCGGCGCATCTAACAACCTGGACACTTCTAATCAAGGTGTCAGCAACTGTCACACTTTCTACAGGACACCGTTAAACCCTCTTTTTCCTGCCTGAGATTATCTCCCTGTTCATTGCGTGCATAGGAATTATTTGAAATGATTCTTTGGTAAGCAGACACGCCCGGGCTGAGTTTTGAACCCCAGCTCCTGAGCGAGTCACGCTCTACTGCACATGGCGCCCGACTGCCTTGACCACTGGGCTACATGGGCAGGTCCTGGTCAATGTCCATTTTACTTCGTGTAATAATATATATTATCTTGATTTCGCCAGTGAGGCAGCACATTATATAAAGAACAGCACAATGGACACACAGAACAGACACACAAAACTGAATAAAACATAAAAACACAAGTGGTCAAAAAATTTTGACGAAAGGCTGCATCGCCGTCTGGTCACCCCTTGCAGTGGCAAATGGATTCATCCGTCCTTGACCACGTGAAATACACGGTTCCTTAGGCTCACATGTGTCAGCCTCCAAACGGCATCTCGGTCGGTTAAACCTTTCGTTGCACAGCTCATCCGTGTACCAAAATCAGCGACTTGTCACCCACATATTGTGCCGTTATTGAAGATTTAACTGTCGCGTTTTGCTGCACGCTGATATTCATGATGAAATGACCTTTTTCATGCTATGCTCCGTTCTTCATAAACAGTACCCATCGACATGTGTGTTTTTACAATGCACGCAATGCAAATTATCCAATCCAATGCAATGTGATTTTACGGATGCAGGAAAACCACAAGCCCGTTCATGATACCTCTAGCTCCAGTAAGTTGTCAAGCAATCTTAGTGGATAATTTGAGCATATTTTTAGAATAGTACTTCTGCTCGCCTAGCCGTCATGCCATATGTCGCATGCAGCCTTGCTGCGGTGACACAATAGCTTGCTGTAAAAATTCATAGATTTAAATTGCTGATTTCTCATAGATGCAAATGTCATCTCCTAACAAACTACACCTGTATATTGCAGAGGCCGAGAGCTTTTCATCAGCGTATTCTGTGAATGTAAGCATTCAGCCACTGTTATGCAGCTGACTTTTACAATGCATTTTCCCGTGGCACCCACTCCTCTACAAAAGTGCCCCTTTCCGTGGGGTATCTTGACCCCCTTGTACTACATGGTTCCTTAAGCCCACCCATGTTTTCACCCTAAAAGGTATCTCAATCACTTCAGCCGTTTTTGCAGGGCTCACAAACGTTACCAGCAGACACACACACACACACAGACAAACCAACCACGCTACTCAGTGAGTAGCAATAGGCTGCTACACAGTTATTATTTGAGCTTTGCAACAATAAATTCCTGTGCCCAACCACAAACCTGTCTTGACATCAAGGCTATCTGTAATGCTGGCCAGCAGACTCCAGTGCACTGCAGCAATAATGTAAAATAACTCACTCACTGGCATAAGCATGACACAGCAAAAGACGATGGCATTTTTTGGAAAAGATATAGTGATCAGTGCTAAAAAGGAATAAATAACAATATCCAAATAATCAGTGTAATGTGCCGCATATGCAAATTTCTCTCCACAAAAAAGCAACTGCAGCATTTAACTCAAAATAAGTTTACGTCAGGTAAACTCAAGACAACAAATTTTCAATTGCATAAATCAAATGACAAACTACGTTAAACTTACCCATCACGCCCTTTGCTGATGACTTTAACCTCAAAGTAATAAATACCACATGACGTGGGAATGGGGTGTGTAGCCCGAACACTAGCTGCATCTTTATGATTCCTTCCAGGACCTACAATAAAAGTCACAAATAACAGTTCAGTATACACTAACTGAGGCATTTTTCTTTTGACAGGTATAGAGAATAGCTGGTCGTAAAATGTCATCTTGTGTTTCTCTCCCTAAACCATTTAATGACCTCGTGATAGCAACAGCATTTTTGCAAGTTCCACTGTTGCGAGCTGTAAAGAGTGGGAACCGTCCGGAGCACCAATAGTTGAATGTGGAGAATGCCTGGAATGCCAAACAGGCTTAGAGTTAGGGTTAAGACTGTTCCGCAATCCAGGCATTGCCGCATTTGGCATTCTGGTGTCTGGCACTCTGGCCCCTATCCTTTAGTGTTTGTCAATTTGCCTAGTTGGTCCATGTTGGTTGGAGCTTTGTAGGCATATATGGCCCAAGCCTATGCTTACTTATGACATCGACATAGACACTAGTGGCTTCAGTAAATTCACTGAACTGGCAGGCAATGCTGATGGCTGGGCTTCTGGTCAGCAACTAGAAGAAAGAATTCCAATGGCAGCTGTGTCGTTGTAACAATATAGATATAAATGTGCTCCACTGGCATATAAGAAGCAATGCCCCTGGAGTCCTGTGATGGACAAAGGAAATATGTGAAGAAAGGGTTAGGTTGGTTGGCATTGGTTGGAAGCGTGGCACAATGGTAAAAACGACCTTCTTTGGCTGGCGAACTTTCCATGTCCTGTGCTCGACCTGTAGCTGATGGGTGACCATTTATGTGGGTAAACCGTCCGCTATAGGTCAACCGACCAGGCCAACTCAGTCTTTCATCCCTTTGGGGTCGATAAATGAGTAGTAAGCTGCAACTGGATGTCTGTTACCTCAGTTAGGGGTGGCGCCATCTGGTTAACGCTTACAAAGGAAAGGTGGTATGATGTAATTTGCATGTAAAACTGTGTGATCCATGTCTGAGCGCTTTGCGACTATGTGTAATATAATTGGCGCTGTATAAATACTCTTCCTTTCCTTTCCTTTTAGGGCTCTTTTTTCCCATCGGTGCTCTGATACTGAGACTGTCCGGACTCACTTACCGAAGCATGCTGACACACAGTAGTGCAACGTCTTCAGCAGCAGGAAGGAAGGACATCCGACCCGTAAAAAAACTCCATTCTGCTAGTCCCCAGAGATTCTCTTCCACAACAGACGATGGAGCAGGATTCGAGGGCAATCGGCTGACCCAGGTTTACCTCATGGAAGCAGTAGTGCTCAGCGACAATGACCAATTCTGAGTCCATCAGTTAATTACTGTATCATGGTGTAAAATAATTTTGCTAAGTACAGCACAACCAGCAGTGGGGTAAATAGCAGTAATACCAATCAGAAATTCTAAATTGATCAGGGTTAAAATTAGTGACTGTGACGTTGGCATTGTACGTTTCTTTGATGGCAATGATCGGACTACCCTACCACAGATAAACAAGGCCAAATGTTTGAGGCCGAGGCCAAACCCTCATGGCCGATGCCAAAATTTTGGCCTCGATACTGAGGTCATTGTTACAAGGCCAAGGCCAAAAATGCGTTAACAACTCTGCTTAGTACTGCAGAACATGGATGGATGGATATTATTTATCCAAAGTGCTATTTTCTCTCTGCAGGGTTGGATTTAGTTAAGTTGATATTAAGGTCCATTCCCATGGATGGCAGATAGCATGCATTACAACCTTTTAGCCATCCATTCCACAGGCTGAAGACGGAAAATAACACCAACCATGCATAATTTTGTCTGTGCTGTATCTACTGTAATCTTGTGCATCTGCGTAACCATGTGTTACTGTCATTGCATTGTATTAGTTTTATTGCATTATTTTCGTGCACGTTTGTTGCATGATCTTTAATAAAGTATCAGTATGTATCATTAAGCAGCACTGGTTAAAACAGCCAGCTGCTGTCTACACCCATTGGTACTAAAACTGGAAGGGAGTACCACCAGAGTAGTTTACCACCCTAAGGGTAGGGTTATGGTGTTGAACTGTTCCGGGGTCTACCGGAATAGTTCACCATCATAGGGTTATGGTATAATTAGGTTTAGGTTAGGGTTAAGGCGGTGAACTATTCCAGTGGACCCCTATTCCGGCACATCCAAACAGGAATGCTTCAGCTAATAATGACAACAGAGTGCTGAGTGCCCGAAATTACTTAGGTGATTATCTTCATAACATAACATCTTATTCAAAGGTTCACTTAACACAAAGCCGTACTGCGTCATTACACTAAACATCGCGACATAAGCAACCTTTGTAATGGACACGAAGGTTGTTCTGTGATAGACCAAGAAAGTTGAACTTGTCCTTGGCACTCCACTGCCTCGGCAGAGGGCTCTCGTCTTCGTCGACGCTCGGGTACAGCTGGCCAACACGATCAACGGCGCTCAGTCGTCGGCCACCGTTCGACGATTCGGAAACACAAACTTCCGACCTCGCCATTGTCCACAGCAACGACGAAGAAGATTATCACCACCACTACTCGAAAACGGCTAATCAGCCAGCTGTGACTCAGCGATTTAAGCCACCATTCGACAACACTGCGATATCATCCACAACAACAACAACAACTCAGCATAGAAGCCTCCCCACGTCACTGAGCGAGGAGCTGCTGGCGACGGGCGCGCACTCGCTGGCTGCCAGCCGAGGTCACGGACAGCAGTCACAACACCCGGATACTGACAACCATTTCTGCGCCAGAAATTCGGTCTGCCAAGTTGAACCGAATCCTGTCGCTCGTATATTGAAAAGTGGCATAGTGCCATTTGCTTCGAAACTTCTGTTCCTATTTCTTCACTCATCACTTCTTCCTTTTCTGATTCAGCACTCTTCTCTGCTCATCCATGACTCTGTCTTTCACCCCTGCTTCAAAATTCACAAATCCTACACCCCATAGTTCCACTTCTTCCTCCCAGACTGTGACATGCCTCCAGCATGGACTATTGCCTGGAACGTTTCTTCTGAGCTGTTCGCACATACGATTGTGAGTGACCATGCTGAGCATTGATGACGGGTATTGAGTAGTATATGGGTCAGTATATTGATACCGATATTATTATTTAATTAAATTATTTAAAATACCGAAATACCGGGAAAAATACTGAATTATCGATATCGTATTTTCGGTATTTTGGCATACAATGATACAAGTGTACGAGAATAACAAATCAGTCAACTGTTTATAAGAAAGCAACACAGCCATATCTCATTTCTGAAATTTTCGCAGTTATTTATGTATCACTCGTAACTCAATAAGTCAATCACAGCTTATGGCACAACGCACATCACTAACTACAAATCGTGTAATGCTGATTGTTGACGCTCCAGTCGTGGTGGTGGTGCAGTACTGCAGTGGTGACGCGGCGATGGCGGCTTTCAGGTAGATCGATTGCGGGCGACGTCCCCATCTACCTGATGGGGACGTCGACCGCAATCGATCTATGGACCGTTAGATAGGGGAATGATGTAGCTACCGCTAGAAGTTTTCATACAAAGAAACTTTGTAGGAGACTTTTTTCGAGAGAAGTTGAATTTTACTGGCACAAACAGCGATATCGCGTTTTTGTGCCACCCTTTGGGGGACTTAAAGGTAACGTACACGGTTCATCTACGGCTCGTTGGAAAGCGCGTGATCGACTTCATATAAGCGCTAATTGAACTTTTTTCGCTAGCTATCATGGTTGAGGTGCTATGAGCCGATAT
>Ga0209363_1001040_pt1 | contig 12494 bp, 7 predicted proteins | sample WorMetexBAHAMAS3_FD_187385 | JGI IMG/M metagenome (GOLD analysis project Ga0209363, IMG submission 187385) | Marine gutless worms symbiont microbial communities from Max Planck institute for Marine Microbiology, Germany - Inanidrilus exumae... | ecosystem: Host-associated > Annelida > Digestive... | reverse complement strand
AGGTAAGATACAAACAGGCTTAAGGTTCGTTCACACCGAATGCGTTGCGGTGTCGTGCGGCACGCCACCGCGACGCACCGCACCGCACCTGGTGTGAACGAACCTTTAGGCAACTGACTGTTGTCATTGTTCTTACAGTGAGTCCGTCAATACAGTGACGGCGGGAGGGAGGAACAGGGAAGGGTCAGGGTGCTCCAGATTTTGTGATGGTATTCTCAACTTTGTGCAGCTGGGGCTATGACAGCCGCAAGTGGGCAGGCTAACTATGTGAGCTCTCCCACTGAAACCGTCACAAGCTAGCGTGCACAGGACTTTAAATCCCAAATTGATTTTACACATTATTAAATTCGTTCATTATTCGCCTCGAAGCTAGGCTTCGGCCGAATATTGGATTAATTTGACGGGGCAATTTGGCGATGTTCACGCGTTCGGCTATAACTCCGCCAAATTGAACCGATTTGGATGCAATCTGGAGCACTCTGAGTACATTGTTGGGGCTGGCCCTAAACAGATTTTGGGCGTGATCCGCGCAGCAGCGACAGTTTGAGAGGCAGGCGAAATTTTTCCTGTTCGGCAAATAACGAGCGATCGATTTCACCGATTTCCCGTCAGACAACTTTCACGAAATTTGAACACAACAACGTCGATCGGCGAGGCGGTGAAAACTTTCGGAACATAAAAATTTTACCGTAAGGGGTCGTTTTTCCAAAAAAACGCAAAAATTTCTAACAAAATTTCAACGTCTTGCGACTTCAGGCCGCCGTAACCACGCAATGATTACAGATCGCCCGAAATTCACTACCAAATGATCTAGTTTCCATTTTTACTGTTGCAGTCAATTCAACATCATCCCCTAGGATGTACGCTCCGTACGAGAAACATACCTACCGAAATTTTCGGCAACGTCCTATGTCCGATACTGGGTAAATAGCTATGCCGCTGTGCCGCCTGGCTGACCGACATGGAAGAAACGCAGGCCTGGATCGGAAACTGTAAATAAGTAACCCGGCAGATAACGCTGACATCACTCAGTCGCAGGCACATGATACTATGCATCGTCGAATGCAGGAAGTAAACATGCAGCTTGTGCACAGATAGCCTTCGAGTCGAATACTGTATTGTGTTCATTGCACACAATTATACAGCCATTTAGTTCAGTGATGAATTCCTTAGCCTAAGTGTGGTGAATATGCAAGTAAATGAAGTAAGCGACTCGTTCAGTGGCCATCACAGCGGTGCGATGTTTAACTGCACGTAGGCCTATAAAACCATATGGTTAACCTAAACATGGTGGCATCCACAGAACATCAGTTCTGAATACACCTGTCAGTCCTGCAACAGATCCACAGCTCGCTCTTTCTTAATTTTTTAGCATTTCGTTTAGATGTATCCACACATTCAGTTTATTATTCACTACATTTACGACAGATTCGATCAAAGCCAGCACTCACAACGACCCACGCCGGCACTGTTTTTTTAATTCGTGTCCTTGACCTTTTGACTCCAAAATAAATGGGTTTCCAGGACTCATCGTGGAACATTTGTACTATTATGTTATGTAGAAAAAAGACACACAAACAAATAGCGGTAGGCCTAAAAACCCTAACCCCGTCGGCGTGGGTGGGTAACCTAACCAGTAGACCTAGTTGCTATCTACACATACGTCGATAGGATGACATTGATCCGACGACATGATGTAAACGATTGACTGTTGTAGACACAGCAGGTCTAGCAGACATCAAGACTGTTCAGCGACTACAAGACGACGCTCAGCTGCTACTGTTTAAGTACGTTCGGCTGGTACGAGCTGACGAGCAGTCGCGTTTCGGTAAATTGCTGCTGACCGTGCCGTGTCTGCGTGCCGCGTCGACCGCCGCCGTCTCGACTCTCTTCTTCGCCGATACAATCGGCGCCGTGCCGGCTGAGCGCATCGTCACCGACATCTACCGACAAATGTCCACATCCGCTGCTGACTGACTGAACATCGTCGTTACGACTAGGGCTGCTGCGAGTACTACTCGAGTAGTAAACTACTCGAGTACTCGAAACTTTCGACTTCCGGATAGCATTTCTACTACCGGTCATCTCTTTCCCAGTTACTTGCGTTTTTTGTAGAATGCTAATGGACATTTTTAATTTATCTTTAGCCCCTAATACCATCCATCATTCCGTCAATACCGCCCTCCCACTGGCCAATATATGACTCTCTGCTGTTTTGGGGACGACCTTGGACTTTGACGCCCTTAAGAACCGTGCCTTTAATCCGCAAGTACATTGTCTTTAGCAATATGCTAATACTATAGCAAGACCTACGAATTTATGCTCACAAATTAGAGCCAAGTCAGCATTTCATCCTTTCGAGGTCGATAAATGAGTAGTCAGTTGTAAGCGGATGTGCTTTAACTCGCTCGGGTGGCGCCATCTGGTGAATGCTTATGGAGTAAAGGCAGGATGGTTCATTCCACTCGTGGATAAACCTGTGAGAGGCAGTTAAAACTGTGTGATGCATCTAACACGTGCCATTCCTGAGCTGAGCACATTAGGTGGTTACGACGATGCGCTATGAAAATCGACGTTTACTTTGCTTTGTCGTTATCATGTTGCAGCTTATGCATAACGAGTTTTAGTTTGAGTGTAGGGCTACGGTGGACGGTAATAACAGAGATGTTTGTTAAGGCCATAAAACTGTTTTATGGGGTAAACCCCTACACTTCGACATGGACGACTTGTTCTCCGTGACAATTTTAGGCCGTGTTTGGTAAGGACTGAGGCCAATATTTTGCCCACAGCCTCGTAACATTGGCCTCGGCCTTTAGCATTTGACCTCGTTTAGCATCATTGTGTATTAGTTTATTATCCTGTCTGTCATTAATCTAATTGTAACTAGTCAAAGAGGTAAATGAATAACTTTCCAGAACAATGAGAAATGGTATTTTACTGATTTCTCAACGCACTACACTGCAGTAAAATAGCAGTTTTTAAAAGTGGTTGTTGGTCACTGGTTCAAACGACCAAAAAGCATTTAAGAGTGTCACTTAACGATAAACCAACCTATTTTGAAAATCCTACCCAACTCCGTCCAACGTCCAACCAAACCGTAGCTAGTGATAACACAAACCATGTTTATCTATTTATGCTAGGCTGTCGAATGACTCCATTCACGTTGTTGTCGTGTTGTTTTTAGCCGTGCATTTGTGAAACAAGTTTCGTTGCTGGTACTCATGCATAGTGCACCATAAATGAATGTTAATGGCCCATTTTAGAATTTTGTTTTTAAATGCTGTTTCTGTGAAACGTTTTGTGTGATGGTCATGATATAATCGCATCTGGCAGTTGCTGAAATCTGTCTCAGTATGAGAGTTCTAAATAAGAGCATTCAAGAATCCACTGAAATACGGGTAGCAAACAATCTAGCAGCACACTTTTTCAGACACCTTTGTGTATCAACTATTACTCGTTTCTAATTACTTAGCAACATTTAAATCACAAATACAGTTACAAATAGATGTTATAAATCAACTATTCATACTGATGTTGACTCAACATTCCATGACAGCAGAAAATGAACAACAAGCTAAAGTCGCCTAAAGGATTGCCAAGATAAAGGTCAAATGCATACACTTTTATTAATGGGCTTATTCACGAATCCACCATATTGCCGGAAGCTGTCATCAAAATGAGGCAATTACTGCAAACAATACTGTAAACAAACAAGGAAGCATTGTAACACACTGTTGCATCCGTGATTACGTACATTAGAACAGGACTAAATTGATTTGTTCAGGATCTTTCCTACGCTCCGATTAACTAAGAATAAATTGACTTTACTTATCCGAGTCTAAATACTAGGTACTTTAAGATTTAGCACCAAGCAATTTCCAAAGGGTTCCCATAGGACGTGTAACGGGGTAAGCAAAGACAGATTTATCCCAGATCTACTTTTACTCGACAAAACACTAACTTCCGGTGCAGTACACAACACTAAGCTAACATGGTTTTCACTTTCTTTTGACCTCGAGGCCAAACGTTTGGCCTCGACCTCTGTTTCACCATCATAGTCTTGAGGCCAAGCCAAGGCCAAAGTTATAGCCAGAAGGCAGAGGCAAGAAGGTCGAGGCCAAGACATAAACCTAGGCCAATTTTACGAAGCCAAGCCAAAAGTTTGGCCTCTATGTCAATGTCAAGGCCAAAGTGTTGGTATCGAGGCCAGGTGAGACCTAAACTTTGATCTCAAAACAGACGAACCCAAAATTTTCACCATAAGGCCAAGGCCAGTAGGTCGAGGCAAAGGCCAGTGTTACGAGGCCGAGGCCAAACAAGGTCGAGGCCAAACGTTTGGCCTTTAGGCAGAGGCTGAAGCCAAAATTTTAATATGGAGGCTAGGTGATGCCAAAACTTTGGCCTCCATGGCCACACGAGGCCAAAATTTTGGACTTGAGGCCAAACGAAAGTGTTAGCCTAGTGTTTTGTTTTGCACCGGAAGTTAGCAGTCTATCAAGTAAATGTAGATGACGGATAAAATTACTTGCACAGCCTATTGGTGAATCGATTGGAATGGTGAACTGGACAGCATTAGTTGAAAACATTAGTCAAAGACGTATGGCACAAAAAAAGTCCTTCCAATATTCGCCAATGTTTGCAGTGATTGCCTCCTTTTCGATTGACCTACTTTGTAATGAGGTCAAGTGTGACTAAAGCCAATACAATTACAACCACTTTAGTGGTCCAGTAGTGCAGTCAGTCTAGTGTGCATGTGTCTGTGTCCGGACAATAACTTTTGAACTAAATGCCTTCTGACAGGACATTTGGAGTTCTTGTTCCTCTTTACGCTCAAGTTCTATGGCAAATGTTTTTTTTTCAGCTGTGGTGCACATTACATGATACTTTGGTTTTCAGTTGAGTTCCTTGTGCTACAGTGGGTGATACAACCTCGAGTGAGGGCTTTCTAGTCTCATTTTATGTCATTTTTTCTGACCTTAATAGCTTGATTCCAGGTCAGCAAATGTCATTTAGAGCATCAGTGATAATCAACATCAGGCAACCTGCTTGGCAACAACAGGCGCAATTTCCACACTGTGGTTTAGATGCATCAGTCGATCACAAAACATCTGTCAACGCTACACAGCAGGCCTGCATGCCACTGTACTGAATCACATACAGTAGGCTGTACATCTACGTTGCACAACACAGTATCATGGCAACAATAAACTTCACAGTGACATCTCATTTGGCTACAGTCAATGGCACTGCAAAAAAATGTGAAACGCCAACGTAACACACTATATTTTCCCGTGCATCAATTTTTTGCGATTTGGGTATAATCGCCAAATTAAATACCCATGAATTTCTCAAATTTGCTCATCACCATAACTTTATCTGCATAGAATATCAACACCTGGCAAAATACGAGAAATTAAAATGCAGCGAATTTTCTATGTACAAAAATCGCAAAATTAAGATGCAGCGAAAATAGTCTATAGTGTTTTCCAGTAAGTCGACGTTAATCAGTCAGGTCATGAGATAAGATGCTGTCAAGTGGCCGTTAATAGACAACACAACACGTAGAGATCTTGGATCCGTTCGATTCTTGTGACAATTAAGACGACCACACAGTGACTCACCTAGAAAACAGAGAAAACAATATAGGTTCAATCACTCCCAGTCCACGTGTTATATGCTTTATATATTTACCTGTAGCTAGCATGCTGACTGGTTAGGCAGCTGCAGCAGAGCAGCTCAGAACAACGTAGATGATAAGACATGACTGGGCCAAGTTAAAGCACATGCAGAAGATGAGCAAATAAATCAACTTTGTCTACGGCACAAGAACTTTAAATAAATGGTACTGATATGGCTAACCGCAGGATCATGCAAACAACACCATATGATAAGCCCAGACTCTCGTTTTCTGAGGCCAAAAATCTTGGCGAAATTGGATGGTCAGTGTGGTAAACTTGAGACTGCCTCGGTCACCAGTTTATCACACTGACCGTCGACACCTGTGTACAACACAGTGGACCTGAGGCACTGCGTCACGTGGGTCTGTCAGTGGCAGCGGAGACTTGTTCATCGATGGCTAGTGCATGCCACTGTCACTCTGTGCACTATATTCTAAGTGCCAAGCTTCACCTATTTCAAAAGTATACATCATATATGCTTCACAAATCTAAAAGGGGTCACACTACCTGAATGATCATGAAACTACTTGCCAAATGAAGAAAAATTATACCCCAATATTCCTGTAGTTAGGGAATTGTGACCCTTTATACAAGTATGGGACTCTTCTATTAGTTTTAGAACACGTAAAGCTAGGATTTTCAAATGTCATACATAGACTGACCATGGCAAGTAATAGCAAACAGATCATAAATTATACCAAAGGCATTGGTCAGGTCAAGGTCTAATTTTTGGGACCTCTCCATATTTTGGAATAGCTGAAGTTAGGCACTTCGAATTCAGTACATAGCTTGTGCATGGCATCTATTAGCTTACGGATGATAGTCACTCCAACTGAGGTATCATAGGATTAATATGACGCTATATTTTAAATTTTGGGACCACCATTATATCTTTGAAATGGATAGAAGCTACCCAACACAGCAAGTAGCGCATTTGCTGCCTATTGCGAATTTTGTGCTTTACAAGTGACATTATTATTATTAATTATTATTATTATTGTTATTACTAGACAAATGATTATCGATTATCGTTAAGACATGCAGCATCGTGCTGTTCTTCTGCGAGAGAAGAGCTTCTCATGGACTCATTCAGTAACTTACCAGCAGCAAGTGATATAGGAGTCTCCAGCAGAAATACTGTTTGCTTCCAGTGAGTGGGAATGTCACATGGACTTGTTGAAAATGATTTCTTGTGTAACACAGACTGAAACTCAACATCAAAGAATCCAACAAGAGCTGTTAACTGCCCATCTACCTTGGCAACCAATGAAAAGTCACTCTGGAATTCCAGATCTGCTACAGAGCAAGACTGCAAGTTCATCTCCTGTAACAAAAGTGGCACATAATATCAATAACAGCAAATTTGTACAAATATATGTAGTAGTATTAGTTAGGCTAGATCTGCAAAGTCACATCCATAAAGTTTTGGCATTGCTGAAATAGTATTTTACAAACCACATGTCACACTAATCATGCTGATCAACAATGCAATTACTAGCCGATATTCTAAAATCATAAGTACCGTATTCAATACAAAATGTTACAACCAAAACTATTACTGATGCCATTATTGGCATTACTAACAACATGAAATGACTGCATAATATAAAGACAAATAAATGGCAGAGTATGAGTCAGTTTTTGCAACAGCAATATTTCAGTGCTGGAATCAAACCTTTATAAGGCACGGCTCTGTAATAAGTTTAGCTGAGGAAACAACAGCTATTTCAGCTTCGGAAATGACTGCAGATTTCATACACGACATTCGGAAACCATACACATCATCCCAGAATGCACAGCGTTGCTGGTGCATTTCCATGTCACAGAGACCAGTAATGTACAAACGACAATAGTCGGGCAACATTCGACCATCTACTTCCAGATATCTGTCACGTGTCCACAGCACTGAGTCAAGCATAGACTCATACAACAAGAAATACCCCATCCACTCAGAGATAATGATGTCCACCTAAGATAAGCACAACATGACAGACTAATACCACTCACTGAAACATACCTCAACAGAAATGCTAATGTTATAAATGTGAGACATTAATATAATTAAAGTAAAATGTTGTCCTGGTAACTTATAAATAATACATTATTATGTTCTTGACAATGACGGCTTTGCATTGTGTACTCTTTGTTATAGTTTTTGTTACTAGATCACAATCTGACCGAAATCAATCAAGTCAACTCATTTTTGATACCCACATCATAGGACAACTGTCATTTATATATCCAACAGTGTCAGCAGACGCCAAAACATATGTCTAAAGAAAATTGCATAATTACAGCAACAAAGCTCAGACCTTCTGAACTGGCAAATCAACTTCCTCCACTTTGCCTCTTAGAAGTGTTATTTTTTCCTCAAGTCCATTCTCTCTAGAAGAAAGACATTACACATACATGATAAGTGACTATCTCCAGCTTCAGTTTTATACATAACAAAATCTAATGCAAATAGACAGTCCACCATGGCAACACTGGACAAATTAATGTTTATCAGCATTCAAGACATATGAAGGCATTCAGTGAAAGTTTCTGATCATATGTCGCATAACACTGACAACCACATACACATGCAGCAGGTGACTAAACACTGCACACTGCTTCAGCACCTGACAATGTCCATGGCTTGATAGATGATGTCTGACTGGTCAATGCCTATGACAAGTCTTGCTCCTGCAGCTGCAGCAAACATGCTGAGGATCCCGGTGCCACAACCAACGTCAAGCACGACTTTGTCACGAAACAACTCCGAGTTCTCTGCAATGACATCACGGTACGCACATGTCCGAATCTTGTCCTACATAAACACACCAAAAGTACAGTATGCTGCTTCCTAGGCAATAGCAACATTCTAGCTGAAAAATCTCTAGTGAACTGAGTATCAACATGTTAAAAGTACTTGATATGATAGTTAAAATATATGTTATAACAAAACTTCTCAGTTTAAAATGGTTTGTAAGTATGACAGTGGCTACATGACACAACTAAAAGAGCAAAAATCAAAAAAGTAATACTACTTAGCAGCACATCACAATATAGTCAGTGTGTTGACAAGTATATCACCTTATTTGAATTCTGCTACTTTAGCTGCATGATGTAGCTTGCAAGCTAGAAGAACACTTATGTCACTTAGCAGAAAGTTAACTTGCAGAAAAATGCATCCATAAAGCATCACATAGAAAATACAAATCATTGTAGGGTAAAAAGTAAGTTATAACAAATGTCAAATTAAAATGATTAAGATGTAGACATAAGCGAATTTATGAGCGAAGGCTAAAGCCTCTATGCCGCCTCGATTGCTGAGGGACCGAGCGATATGTTATGTCAGTTGAAATCTTTTCACCTGCTGCATTACTGTATGAAAAATCCCGTTTGAAAAGGCTTGTTATTGATGTAGAATCTGTTGCATGTGACAATGGTGCATGTACTATACCTTCAGCATCTCTTCATGTATGCCGTAGTGTGCATATGACTTAAAGTAAAGCACATCAGATGAGCATGCCTCAGCAGCTGGCTGTGAAGAAGTATTCATCAGTGTATCTTTAGCCCATGACCTGCAGTCAACAGTCAGCACACACGGATGCACTTGAAAATCTTGTTAAGACGATTCTGCTACAAACTTGTTATTATTATTATTATAAACAAACTGTCAGACTATCACACATGGTGTACAGTCTGAAAAACTTTTTAATGGCATCACGTAGTTTAACGGTGAGACATCAAATAAGCAGCTGAAGAGTAATGTCTTCAGCTGCAGCTTAATATAGGGAGTGGTGCAACATGACGTCAGGCAGCAGACTGTTCCATAACTGAGCTGCAGCGACTATAAAGGTGCGGTCATTAATGGTGACATGACACATTGGATGTTGGTGTAATGTTCAGTTTTATCATGACAGTGCATAAGCAGTCATCCGATCTCAGACAGTGATACAAGAAATCACATCTTAAAAAGTCTACAACAGATGAAACTACCTTGAACGTTATGACAGACCATCAGAAATAATACTATTTGATAGGTCATGTGTCATTTACAATTATCACCCTGTAAGAACTATGCCTGTCTTTTCATTGTTTCCAGGATGTTACCATTTTATTTTGTCAGCATACATGTCAGGCAGACCTGAATTCATTCAAGCTGGCTACAGCAATTAAAATTATAATCCACATATAACTTCCCATTCATGTGTAAGCATACTGTAACTAATATTCCATCATGTATTAAAAACCGTAATTTGTAAATGTAGCATTCTACAGCAGCATAACAGAATAACTTTTATTTCAGATTCACCTACAGAACAATGACACTGCAGTACAGAAGGATACAAATCTTACGTTCGCTTGGCACAATGGTAACAGTGTTGGGTGTACTAATAAAGTTACTCTATGTCAAGCATGGTTAATAGTGGGATGGGTGATCATCTTTGGGCAGTCATACCACCTCGGTATGTAACCAGCCACACAGACTAACTCAGTTTCCTACCCTTGTGGCTGGAAAATAGAGTCAGGATGGCTCATTCTATTTGTGGATAAACGTTTGGGTGGCATGTAAAACTCTGTGATCCTTCATTAACACATGATGCCAACCCTGGGTTAATTTAATAGAAACTATGAGGCTATCTTGTACCGTTTTCTATATATTATTGCTCACGTTCCAAAAATTAAAAAAAATCACGTGACAATGACCACGCCCCTCTCAGGGACAATTTGTCATCCGTAGGCTGGGACTTGCTATGATCAACAATGTATACCAAATTTAAAGTCTCTAGCTTAAGCCGTTCAAAAGATATCTTTGGGGGACTAAAAATTTAAAATGGGTCACGTGACGTGGCCACGCCCATTTCAGGGACGGTTTGTCATCTGTAGGCTGGGATTTGCTATGTTCAACCCACAGACCAAATTTTAAATGCTTACGATGACCTGCAACGAAGAAGTGAAAGGCAACGCCAAATGTACAAAATTCTCGTTTTAAGCCACCCTTTGAAGGACTTAGGGGTAACGCACAGGGTTCATCTAAGGCTCAATGGAAAGTGTGTTGTTGACTTCCTATAAGCGATAATTGCAATTCTCTGTACCTCTCACTGCTGCGACATTATTAAGCGAAATCTGTCGAAATCGGCGTTTTATGACAGGGTGGGTCACGTTTAAGCGCAAATTTTAGGTCGCCCGCAATCCATCTGTTAGACTGTTAGAGGAATGATGTAGCTACAACTCTGCTGCTGAAAGTTTTCACACGAAGAAACTTGGCAGCAGACTTTTTTCAACAGAAGTTGAAATTTACTGGAAAAAAAGCAAAATCGCGTTTTGTGCCACGCTTTGCGGAACTTAGGGGTAACGTACACGATTCATCTATGGCTCGTTGGAAAGCAAGTAATCGACTTCCTATTAGTGCTGATTGAACTTTTTTGCTAGCTCTTACGGTTGAGGTGCTATGGGTGGATATTGGTCAAAATTTTGGTGTTTGAAAGGGAGTGAGTCTCTTTGAGCACAAATTTCAGGGGAAAGGGGGGGTCGTCCACCAACAACTCTTGGCATCAGAATAGTAGAGTCTCTGGGCTATCATGTGGTGTTGTTTGCATGAGCCTAAGTTTAGCCATTTTGATACAATACCGGCGTGTGACACACAGACAGACAAACACCCAGACACACGACGATGGCTGCGCGGTTAAAAACACTTGATACTTGTCAAACACGAAATGAGGGCTATTGAGGGCTGCTATCGTAATGTGGTGCTGTTATAACAGTTACTGCCCGCCATGCATTAGCTCTCAAGCGAGTTCTTCATCTTTACACAGGACAGTGCCCGGCACACCACTTTCTTACCGATAACTTCGCCAGATATCGACTGGTTTTAAAAAATTCTTTCAAGGCAGACTCAACAGTAAATTTGTGACAAAGTATTAGTAAAAGCTCCCACTATTCCTAAATCACGTTGCTACACTACCTTGTGATTTATCGTTAATCACCATATATGTTTCAGGTTGTTGTTTATCTGACATTAATATTTCACAAGGTAGTGTAGCGACGAATCTGAGGGGTGGTGGGATATTTTGCTTTACTACAAATTAACTGCTAAGTCTGTCGGTGAAAGAATATTGCAAATCAGTCAGTATTTGGCAAAGCTAGAGGCAAAAATAGAGTGCCTCCTTCTTTTCAGACACGGTGTGTACTACACTCACTGTAAGGTGCTATACAAATGTCCTGTTTACTTTACAGTATATAGATCAATAGATGTACGAATATCTGAAACAAACAAAACTGACAACAAAAATGATGATCAGCATATCATATCTTACAACTATCGTGTTTGATGTACTGCTTATTTTTCAACTGGGACGTACAACACAATAGCAATTTTTCATCTGCTGCAACACACTTCTGCTGTTTATATTCATTTATGGGTTACAAACATTACATAACTGAAGTACAGGAACAACCTCATTTTTTCGAGATCACTAACAGCACACTGAAGCTGTTCTGCTGTCTGTCTTGATGCCTCTTCAGCAGCAGCAAACTTTGAAGTTAAACTGGCATATTCATTCATCGACAACGTTATACTATTAGTGCTCTGACTGCTGCCATCACCCACAGCCTCATGGTCATCGTTTACTGCAGTCAACAGGCCATGCAATGCATCACTCATTTCTTCCACATCTGCACAACAAATGATAAACTAGTCACCACAAAAGTTACATGTAAACCAAACATTACAAACAACAAGAAATACGTTCTGTGGAACATGGTATCTGCCCCATAGCCGAGTTCACAAGTCCATACTGAATTGTGCGCATAGTAACAGAATACCAT
>Ga0209363_1001038_pt1 | contig 12501 bp, 9 predicted proteins | sample WorMetexBAHAMAS3_FD_187385 | JGI IMG/M metagenome (GOLD analysis project Ga0209363, IMG submission 187385) | Marine gutless worms symbiont microbial communities from Max Planck institute for Marine Microbiology, Germany - Inanidrilus exumae... | ecosystem: Host-associated > Annelida > Digestive... | reverse complement strand
ATATATAACACCTATGTTCAAGTATGCATGCATATGTTGTTTCTATGTGTATTAACTGAGTTACGGCATTGGGTTAAACGCGCCGTCTGTATATAGCCCTGAGCAACTGGAGCAGGTGGATACGTTCCCGTAGGCCCCTACTTTGGGTCACTGATTACAGATGGTGAGTGTACGACGGAATTCACTACCAGGTTAAACAGGGCTCATGCGATAGTGGCATCACTGCAGAAAATACGGAAAAGTCACGGCATAATACCGATTTCAACGAAGATACGACTAATGAAAGCGCTAGTGTGGCCTGTAGCAACATACGGCTGTGAAAGCTGGACACTCAGAATGAATGAAGAAACACGTGTTGACGCCTTTGAGATGAAACGGCTGAGAAAGATTCTGCGGGTTTCGTGGACAGCAAAGAAAACAAAGCTGGAGTAAAGAGGGAACTGTTAGACACTGTCAAAGCAAGGAATCTAGCGTACTATGGTCACACCATGAGGAAACAAGTGAGTTACCTGAAGAAAGAGACAGGCTATAATGCAAGGAACAATGCCAGGTGCACGCAGCCGACGCAGGCGAGGAAGACCATGCACGGCCTGGATGGACTGGACAACATCAATACGTGGACAGGACTCCCCGTGGAAGAGTCAATCAGAATGACAGCAATAAATGGAGAAAGTACGTCCATGGTGTGGCCAACCCTTGGATCGAGGACGGCTACAGAACAAAACAGAACAGAATATCTGTATGTGATGTTTGATTCTTTGTGTTCTACTGTTCAGTGTATACGTGCGTGGAGCTGCTTGTTTGGTTATACGTGACTTTACTGCAGGTCGGTAACGATTGGCCTAAACCTGTATTAGGCCGCATCGCACAACGCATGCGCGCAGTGCATTAGATGCGGTCTATTGCTACAGATGTCGCACGTAGCGTGGTCTGTGTCTGTGTGTTGATCACACGGATATGCTGTGCAAAAACGGGTAAACAGATCGAGATGCCGTTTGCGGGCTGACTCTTGTTGGCCCAGGGAACCACGTATTAGACGGAGTCGCGATCCTCCCACGGAAGGGACAATTTCGGAAAAGCATCGGAAGTCCCTGCTGTAGCGTACGCATAATAGGGGATCATTCAATCCGCATTAACGGCAGAAAAGCGGGACTGCTGCAGCCGACTGCAATGCTCGCGAGTCCCGACTGGTCGATTTCACATTACATTGTTCCACGCGAAAAAATGCGTTCCACAGCGCGCTGCGCCCTTTCGTCAACAATCTTTTACCACTTGTCATCTTCATTATTGTTGATTTTTTTTGTATAAAATGTTTAACGCTCGTTGCATATGGGCGTCGACGACTATGAGACGTTGGGATACGGCCCCAATGTTTGATAAGTGGACTGTCATAATGTCTCTAATGTTTGAGGATTTCCAGTCGTAATTACGAGAGACTTCCGAGGTTGTTTTCAACTGACGTATTGGCATTGCTTTCTTGACACTTTCTTCCACCCGAAGTGCACGTTTAATTATCTTTTCGAGGGGGCTTTGCGTCTGCCAGACCTCATCCCAAAAATGTCCCTGGACCTTTCCGTCTCTCAGACTCCACGTCCAAGTTGTCTAGAGCTCGTAAATGAGCCCAGTATGCATGGATGTTGACACGAGACGTCCACTGTAGTATTTACCTTAAGGGACTTTCATAACGGTTTGACGAAGAACGAATAGTTTTTGATGTTAGCCTATTATTACAGTTGGAGTCTCAACGGGTCATAGTCGTCGACGGATTATGCATGAGTTCAACGGACTCGATTCGATGCTACTCTGCCCAGTCACTCAGTCTAGTCGATTTAGTTGGTACGTTGTTGGCCGGAATGTAGTGTCGGCCTCGACATGTAAGTGCCGTTCAGTGATTGTTTATTGCAGTGTTCGTACTTTTTTTTACCGCGCGACGCTATGCGCTATGCTAGCGCGGTAAATGCCGTCGTCGTGTGTCGGTCCGTCTGTCACAAGCCGGCACTGTACCACAACGGCTAACATAGCATCACGCAAACAACGCCATACGACAGCCCAGGGAGTCTAGTTTTCTGACGCCAAAAATCTCGGCGAAATTCCAACGGGGTCACCCTCTACGGGGGCGCCAAACAGAGGTGGGGTAGGTTCAAGTTGGCGATTTTCAACCAACATCTCGCTATAACTCACAAACGGTTCAAGAGAGAACACAGTTACTATGGAACACTAATATGAACACGTATGCGCTCTATCGAATGGCGCCGTTTCCAGTAAGTAAGTAAGTAAGAATAGTTATATAGCACAGTAAATCATACGTCACACTGCGCTGTGATTTCTCAAAACCCAAATGAATGAGGTTTGAGATATCGCCTAAACTGTCCGTAGCTAGTCATCTGTCGCAGACTTATCGGCAAACGGTTCCAACAGCAAAACTTATGTCACCAAATCTGTTCTGAGTTCGCGGGACCGTTAGTGTCCTATCAGTAGCCTAGAGGAGCGCTGGAGGCGGCGACCAAACGCGGAGACGAGATGAATGTCAGCAGTCAGGTAGGTCGGTGCTAGTGAACCTAGCGACTGGTGTACACCTTGAACTGCACTCGTCTCTGGCGGAGATGTGCGGATGCGTCCGCAAGCTTTTCGTACGTCCGCGGACGGACGCGGACGCAACCGTACCTGAAGTTGCGGACGCGGACGGCCGGACCTTCTAGGATCGTCAATTGCGCGTAATGCGCGCACTTAATGAACGTTGATTTTCAGTTTGATTTTGGATTTAACTAATTGTTTTATAGGCCTAATATGTATAACTCGTAACATCTCTCATTCCTTTCGCACTGAAGTTTTTTAGTCCATGCGAGAACAGAGTACACTGCTGTCATTGCTACTGGTAAGACTGGATATCGACCGTTTGCGGAGGCCGATCGTTGGACAGCTGCGGACGGGCGCGCACATCTCTGGTCTCTGGACCGGCCGGCAGCCAGTGTAACTGATGCAGCACCGAGTGCTGCTGACCAGCGCCTCTGCGTGCGCTGGTCAGCAGACGAGCGGCAGCATTCTGCACATTCCTGAGTAGGTTCTCCGGCACACCACACAGCAGCGAGTTGCACCAGTCCAGTGACCTTGCAGTGACCCCTAACTACACCAAAACAACCCCATTTCGCTATTTTGTATCGCCTTTCGTATCTTCGTACTGGTCAGAGATAGAGACTTGAAATTTGGTAGATAGGTTGATCGTAGCAAGTGCTATCCCAGGGATGGCGAACTATCCATTGAAAGGGGCAGGGTCACGTGACCCACTTTAAATTCTGACGCCCCAATATTATCTGTGGAACGGCTGAAGCTAGAATCGTCAAACTTCGCATGCAGGTAGACTCAGCGTTGGCGCCAGGTTGCTACCGATGGGAAGCAGAACGGTGGGAAAGGGGCACATGGCGAGCGCGGGCCTATAATGGGAGTCTAAGGCGGAGCCCCCAGCGGGGCGGGGCCTAGGGGCAGAGCCCCTGGTCAGGGGGCGAAGCCTGAAGCTGAAAGCTTTTGAGCATTTGGCATCAAAAGGAGATGGCAAAATTGCAAATATTCTCTTGTATTTTCCAAATTCCTCTTGCAAGTCATCGCTGGTTGAGAAAAAATGGGTTTGCTCAATGGGGAAGTTCTTATCTATTGAGTCAAGCGTCTCTGTATTTTTTGTTCCTGCGTTGGCAAACAAGTTGACAAAAATAGATTTAGATAGAAGTTTTGTTTTAAGATATTAAATGCGATTTTGCAGTTTGAACGTTTGTCGTTTTTGTTAGCTCTGATGTGGGTTATGATTTTCGACTGCATGCGGATATGACCTGAGCTTTGGCTATGAATAAAAACTTTTTGACGACTGTCATGTTCTTTAAATGTTAAGAGTTTTATGTTCTTAGCTTGGTACTTCACGTAACTTATTTGACTGCAGTTTGCTGACTTATTAAATATTGATTGTCTCCGAGTTTGTTGCCTAATGCCATCAACATTCAGCAACCTGGTTAGGACTACTTACAAGCACAAGTTTCGACTTTTGAAACTAAGTTACGGTTCAACTATAAGTAATCAAACACCCCACAGTGAGTGGCCGTATGCCGATCACGATAATGCTGAAACTGTGACCCCGACCACGCCAATTACGGGGTAGTCTGTCACTCGAAGGCTAGCACTTGATATATTCCACCTGCATACAAAATTTGGCGACTCTCGTTTCAGCCCTTCCGGATATGACTGCGGGCGATGAAAGTGAAAATGGGTCATGTGACCCTGATCACGCCCCTTGTTGAACGTGATGTGGCATTCTTATGCTGGACTTAAAGATGATATGCAACGATTTTTTTACCAACTTGATTAAAAGTAGTTTCTAGCTGCTTACTGCAATAAAAACCCGTCTATGTAACAAATTTTGATAAATTATGCCGTAAAATGCTAAAAATTAAAAGTTTATTGGTCTTTTTGGTATAGCTATTCTTCGGCATGTGTGACGTCATATCTGGATACGCTTGTTGGTAACAATTACCCTTTTTCTAAAATTTCCTAACTTTTTGATGTTCCTTAATATTCGAATAGATTTACTTATAGTAAAGACATACTATGGGCAATTTACTTTAACAACCAAAAAGTCATTGCATATCATCTTTAAGCTTAAGCAGTTTCAGAGATATGGTTGGTGCCCACCAAAATTTAAATGGTTCTGTGACCTGATCATGTCCCTTTCAGGGATGGTTTACACACGACGACAGCATAGCGTTGCGCAGTAAAAACCATTAAAAGCATAAACGCAGTATTACTAACCGCAGTCACATAATAGGTGTTGCTTCAGTAGAATCTTTAGTATTTTGTAGCTAGTAGCTACCAAATTTGAAGTCTCTATCTCCACTCACCATGTAGATATGACATACGATACAAAATGTCGAAATGGGGTGGTTTGGGGTAGTTGGATCACTCAAGGTCACTGGAAATAGAGCGCATATGAATATTAACGTTCCATAGTAACTAAGTCTCTATACTGCACTGTTACTGAGATATAGGTCGCAAATTGCAGATTGTAATCTACCCCACCTCTGTTTGTCACCCCTGTTGGAATTTCGCCGAGATCTTTAGCACCAGAAAACTAGACTGGGCTACCGTAGGGCGTTGTTTGCGTGATCCCAGGTTTAGCCATTCTGGTACAATACCGGCGTGTGACGGACGGACACACGACGACAGCATAGCGTCGCGCAGTAAAGAATATTACAAGCATAAACGTAGTATTACTAACCGCAGTCACATAGCAGGTGTTGCTTCAGTTGAATCTTTGATATTTTGTACACTACTGTACACTGTCCAGTCCATACAGCTTGAAATATTTGTCACATCGTGGCAATGATGATTATGAAGTATTGCAACTCAAGGGACGTTCAAGGACCTTTTACATCAAATTCCAAAACTTTCAAGGCCCTATTCTGTTTTCAAGGACTTTCCAGGTCCTGGAAAAATGGATACTTTTTTCAAGGACTATCAAAGGTCATTTCGTTCAAAATTATCGTCCAAACACCCACATACCCATCACTACACAGCCGCTATAGCGGTTAGTAACAATCAGCAAACATTCGACTGCACGGTAATAGTGTGTAGACATAAAATATATTTATTGCAGAATGCACATAAAAATCACCAACATCCATTCACACACTGCAGGCCACACACGCCACGATTTCAAGAACAACGAGTTAAAATTTCAACATGACGACAAAATGAGAACTGGTTAGTGCTATAAATAATCACTGACTTGCAAGATGACTGACTGAAGCAGTGAAAACAATTTCACGGTACAACAATGACAAACTACATTCAGCTGTATAATAGTCAGGGTTCGTACAGACCCTGGAAAGTCCTGGAAAAGGCATAGGTCCTGGAAAATCCTGGAATTATAAACCAGCGGTTCTGGAATTTTTACTTCTGGTTTGAGTAGTCGATAAGCAGATAAGCAATTTCTTTTAATACACTGCCACCTCTGGGGTCAGAAATACCTTAATACTGTTAAATGCAATAATACAACCTCAGGTATTGCATTTCCGCTTCTTTACTATAATGCAGATACACGCTGATAACTGATTGTGTATATGCACTTTTCTGACCTCATGCAACCCATGTTTGTGAATGTAACGTGTCCTGGAAAGCTCTGGAAAAAAAGGATTCTTGAGTCCTGGAAACCCTTGAATTTGGTCTTTGCAAGTTCGGAAAAAAGCATTTTAATGTCTGTATGAACCCTGACTAGTTAATAAATAACTGAGGAGACAATGTGACACAGCGGTCAGGAATGTGCAACACTTGTACAGATTTCTAACATACTGCACCCAACGGCATTAAGAACTAGTTGTAATTTTCTTTCAGCTATATGTATAATTTGGATCAAAAACGAATGATAAAGTCATATATATATATATATATAGAGACAATTTTTAATATCAGTTTGTAATGCTATTAACAACATATGTATACCATTTAGGAGCCACATGCAGCTACAAAGGGCCAGGCTAGAAAAAGCGACACAAATGGGCTGCGGTAGTTAGCATGACGGGACCATCACTTCGCTTTCCCTCTTCTCCTCCATTTTCAATTCTCCTCCCTTTCTCGTCTCTTTCATGTCCCTCCATTTCTTTTGTCCTCAGCCTCCACAAGAGGGCAGGGCAGAGATCGGCCAAAAAACTATTTTGGTGCACTTTGACCTTAAAATGACATGTTCACTAACTAAAATGTTGACTGTTTTCACGACAGTCATGGAAACCATATTGAAAGTGGCCATAACGTAGAAGATAAGTTTGTCTTTTTTTCTAGCACTAGTTGTCTGGTGACTTGCCATTTCTGTTTTCTACACTGAGTCAAATGCAAGGCCAAAATGTGAGGAGCTTTCTGTCGTTCTTTCACTGACTGTAACAAAGGTGCCATCAAAATACAAATAGTGGACAACTACGACATATATATGACCAGAATGAAATATCCTTCTATATCTGTTACCTGCCGTATCTTTTGAACAATTTCATCAATTAGCTTGTGAGACTGAAAATCAAAACTAGCCTGCGCCCATCATCACCAGGTAACTGACAGTAGAAACGTATCAATCATTGTATTGCTTTGTTATGGTCCCTTGCAATGTGGATTTATAGCTGTACCTGCCCATCAAAACGCTGTAATTATGCAAACATATGTACACGTATAAATAAGTCGACTGGAATGACACAATATCAGACAATTGCAAAACACGTTACATAAATTATCACGGCATGAAAGCTGTGCAGTGAGTTGGATATGACGAAGATGACACGAGTTAATCAAAATGTAAATTTATACAGTATCTCCTGAAATAAGTTCTCAGATGCACCTGCTACAAACATGCTTCCTCTTTTTAAAAAGCCACCTCTGGAGGCATACTATTGTTGCTGTGTTTCCATAAGGTTCCGGATATTTGCAGGTTTTTACCATGTGTTTCTTGACTACAGTCAGTTTCCTAGTGTAATGGTTAGTTTTATGGTGTATCTCTGTATATTCGGTGATTTTGGGGTACTTGTTTTTGCTACTGTGAGTCTGGTTCTTCAACTGACTGTATAGAAAGTGAAAGTTTCATTGATGTCAAACATTACTCAGTGTCCATTCACCCACACACTGTCAGCTTTTAATGCAAAGCACACGTGACAGTGAAATCAGCCGCCAACACAAGTCACCAGTACAATGCAAACTGTGCACAATTAATACAACCAATACAACCAATAAAAAAACAAATCATACAGCAATGGTAAGTTGGTTGGAGTTTAATGGCGCTTTCATCACAATTCATGTCATATCATGCATTTAAGGTAGGACTATATTATAAATATTAAAACTTAACAGGGATTAATTCTTGGAGTAAGATGACTGATCAAAAGAAAATATAACAATAATAGTAGATTTAGACCATATAATTAAGTTGTAATTAGATTAAGTTATTTAATTGAAAAGCTATAATTTGTGTAAGTTTTAGAAATTATAAATGATCATAGAAGTTGACAATTTTACTAAAATTTAGTACGATTGAAAATATTTCGTATTTTTTTCAACACAATCTATTGCAGCTTTAAAGGAACAATTTATCGTGAAAAATTATATTTATATTTGTATGTGTATTGAACGGGACACTCAGACAGACCACCACCGACAAGCTACAATAGCACTGCACTCATGATCACTTGCAACCAACTACAAATCAACAACGTATCTCTGTCAAACACAACAATGAGATTGTGGTCAATGCAACAAGAGACATGCAATGTCCCATTTGTGCTAAGCAAAGTACTTGTATATCACAATGAAATGTTATATAGAAATTAAAGCAACCAGAGCTAAAGAAAGAAGGATGCCAGCATTTGGGACCTAAGTAAGTAACTAGCTGTCACTTTATGAAGGTACAATCAATAAAATGTTAACACATGGGCTGCGTTAAGTACGTAATCGCTGACTATAACTGGTTAGTGAAAGCATTTAGCTGTCACTTAAGTGAAAGTAGCAAAGGTAGCGCTTACATAATAAATATTTGATGCGAGATGTTATTAGTAACGGCTTCATAATCGTCATTACATCACATTCATGCAATCAAGTTAACTAATCAGTGTCAGTGCTATGTAATAACTTTAAAGCTCAGTATAGTCATTTTTTTCACCACCGAAAACCAAACGTTCCGACATCTTCGCAAAACAAACGTAAACAAACAATGTCTATTTTTAGAACTCAGCAAATATTTTTTCTGCTGTTTCCGCTGGCGGCAGCAAAGTCATCGCTTACGGACTTAACGGCAAAAAACACTAACCGCTGACTTCTCTTAAGTCAGCGATGACGTACTTAACGCAGCGATGGATTTTCACATGCCATCAAAACTGGCCGACATTAGAGCTGCACTGTGCAACTGCTGGACCGAGGCACAAGAGGCAAACCTGCTGCAGTGGATGGACGTTTCATACAAGAACCACGTCAGGCATGTGGTCAACTGTATGTGCTGCCTGTGCAAAGATTATGTGAATAAAAATGCCACTGACTCATCACCATCTCACACAACATATCTTTCATCACTATTGCACACAAAGACTGTGATATACAATTGTAAAAGACCGCAGCAGAAAAACAATTAACCCACATTGCACCGAAATGACTCAACGTAACCAGTAGATAATCACAAACTGCCTCGCAAATTACACAGTAAAACAAAAATCACACACAAAAAAATGGAATGACTGAAAATAACATTACAGCCGCAAATATAACACACGCAGATTATGAGACGTAAATCACGACACGCAAATCATGACAAGTGGATAGCAAATGACTCATTGTAAAATAAACAACGACTCATAAAAACTGATGTGAAATTAATGGAATGACTTCACGCAAAAAGAACAGACACATAAAAACAAATACGGGAGTTCCAAGCACAAACAAAAATACAAACAAATACACAAACTGGAAGTAAATTTATCACTCTTAACAGACTGCAAAGCAGAATATGATGCTGCTATGCAGTTCCAGGTAATTGTAAGACAACTTTCAATGACAGAATTCTGGCGGTTAGAAGTGATACACCACTGTGTCATTTAGTTTAACGCACTTTTGCTGACTACTAATCATCTGTTCATATCTGTGATTTTGATTTCTAAGTAAGGTTGAAAGGAAGGTGGTGTTTGCTTCCAACAAATTTCACATTTCAACAGTATGCAAACCAAGTTCACTTGGTTGGTTGGTTGGTAACCAAGTTCACTTAAAATAACTGATATGACTAATAAATAATCTGTAAGACTAAAAACATCATTTACAGAAAAACGCATGGATAATGGAGAACTGTTGACAAAAGAATGACTTCCACTCAGGGACTGCTCAAATCACCGTCAGCTAAGGCATCTACCTACCTACCAGGTAAAATGGGGTGAGCCATATAAAAATTTGGCATCAATCGACCTTTTGGATCAAGTCAGCAATGGGCTACCCACATCCATCGGTAAAATGATGGACAGCTGGATACTGACAAGGCCGAGAGTGACATACCTTGGATACCTGGTGTTAATTAAATACGACGTATAAAGTCTAAGAAAATAAAACATCACCATGTTTTGCATCCACAACATACGGGACTAAAGGAGGAACAAACTCAAATGGTGAAAGAAAGGCAGGCAATGTGGATGGTTATCAGGTCCAGCGTAGAAAGAAGTGCTTCTTGTGAGTTGGACTTGATACAAGAGTGGCTGAGGTGTCACGTCGCTGGTTTGTCGCTGACACCGCTGCGACAACTGTTGACCTCTGTTGATCACGTGCAATCTCGTCAGCCATCCGCGTCTCTATCAGATCCTGCATGTCACTCTGCATACCCACCACACACACTAAACTCAGTTATACAAAATTAATGATTTTTTAAAATGCTGTCATAATGACTGCTAAACCGTTAAATTAATGTTAATTTAAAATAAATTAGCTCCATACGGGACTGACGGTCGACTCTTCACAACTGACGTTTCTGCAATTTCAAAGTCACATGACACAAAAACTAGGCCAAGTATCAAAAATCCAGCCCGACAAAATTTAGAAATTGTGCTCTAGTTTAAAAATCCATGGTCAGTTGCCAGCTCCCACTGTAAATGGCGAATGAGAGATAGTGTTTGAAAACGGCCGGATTTCCAGCTGTGAAGGGCTCATGACCTTGGATCGGGTTATACTGCATACCGTCATGCATCATTCATTGACCTCTACTTACATTCCAAATTTCATTGAAATCGAAGAAAGTTTTTGTTGGCAGACATATGCACATACGTATGGACATATGAGACCGGCGTTATTAGGTCGACTCTGTCGAAGAGTCGACCTAACTAGAAGATGGAGTTCTATGTCCCAGCATCCACGTGGCCTTCATCATGGCGTGTATGATCTTGACTTTTGACCTCCAACATCTAATCAAGTAATCAGTAGGGGCCAGTAAATATTCTCCATCAGTTTCATTGAGATTGCTCAAGCCGTTCATAAGATATTATATAATAAGATCTGGCCAGATGACGAATGAGAACGAAGGCTACAAACGAATTCACGCGGCGGACAAACAGCCCCAAAACGTAATGCCTTTGCTGACAATGTCGGCAGGCAAAAGTCATAACTAAAAGTTCTTAAAAGCGCTAGTGTGGCGCGTAGCAACGTACGGCTGTGAAAGCTGGACACTCAGAAAGAATGAAGAAACAGGTCTTGACGCTTTTGAAATGAAAGGGCTAAGAAAATATTCTACGAGTTTCGAGTAGGACAGCAAAGAAAACAAAGAGTGGGTTCTCAACAAAGCTGGAGTAAAGAGGGAACGCTAGACACTGTCAAAGCAAGAAAGCTACCATACTATAGTCACACCATGAGGAAACAAGGGAGTTGGAGAAAAATAATGCAAGGAACAACGTCAGGTGCACGCAGGCGCAAGGAAGACCACGCACGGCCAAGATGTATAACATCAGTACGTGTACAGGACTTCCCATGAAAGTCAATCAGAATGACAGACGACAGAAATAAATGGAGAAAGTACGTCCATGGTGTGGCCAACCCTCGGATCAAGGACGGCTAAAGAACAGAACAAAACAGTTAATTTACTACAAATTTCACCCAAACTGCAATTTTTACATGTTTTTTTTCAGTTTACGGGGCATGGCCCCAGCTGACCGCCAGTACATGTACATGCCGGAGGTCTATGCTTGCCAAGTCACTTGCCACTTTGAAAACTGCTGGATGCATCACTGTGAGTTTTCACCACTGAGGAATTTCCAGACAGACAGACAGACAGACAGACCTGCCACGCCTCCAGTTGCTGAGACAACTGCAGCTTCTGACTGACAGCATCGAGTAATTGTCTGTCAAGTGTCTTGTGTTCCAGCTTCAACTCATCAAGCTCACGACATAACCCAACACACCTGTGTACATCACACACATGTTTAAGTGCTCTTCACACCAGTCGATTCCACTTATAAGAGTTCACAGTCATTTTGATGGACAGTCAGATCAGCTGATTCAGTTTCCGCCCACAGAATGAGATAGTTTACTAGTCCAAAGTGCTAGGGCTGTAGTTGAAAGTTTGGCGTTAGGACATAGGCGGCGGAGCTTATGAGGTATGGAGGTTCATGCCTCTCAGAATTTCAGAATTTAGGGCCTGCTCCCAAACTTTTTGGAGTCAAATGCTGTTAGACCCCTGTTATGACCAAAACTGTTGTACTAGATGCTTTCTGCTGGATTAAAAACACACAAAAATCGATTTCGGCCTGAGCTATGCCTGAGACACTACTGGGTTAACTAACACTGCACCCCCAGACCTCCTAGTTGGTGGGAGGCTAGCTGCCCCATCCCCAAGAACCTCACCCCAACCGTGGCCTTTCGGGCCTTGAGCTTCGGCCCTTTAACCTTGCTCCTCCGTGCCTCCTCCCTTTTGACTACCTTCTGCCGCCCCTGCATTGGGTCTAGAGGCAATTCAGACTAATGAGCCATCAC
>Ga0209363_1001037_pt1 | contig 12509 bp, 10 predicted proteins | sample WorMetexBAHAMAS3_FD_187385 | JGI IMG/M metagenome (GOLD analysis project Ga0209363, IMG submission 187385) | Marine gutless worms symbiont microbial communities from Max Planck institute for Marine Microbiology, Germany - Inanidrilus exumae... | ecosystem: Host-associated > Annelida > Digestive... | reverse complement strand
GTGAACACATATGACTCGATCCATAAGCAGCCGAGCGACCGTGCTCGCTTCCTGGTCCCGCATGGGGAATATTTCAAACCACTTGGAAAAGTGATCTATAACCGTTAAGATATATCAGTTGCCACTCTTAATGAGGGGCGGGGCTGGGACCCTGCCGCTTCGACGAGTCAGCTCTCCACATCCCTCCACTACCCGGTTTTTAAACTGCAAAAAAAGAAAAACAACAATAATGTCAACAATAAAACTCAAGCACGTTCAAGGTCACTATGTGTTTGGGCAACAAAACTACAAAAAACCATAATAATGTCATTAGCTACGAGCAGTTCTCCGAGTAGTCTAGTACATTTCTAACGACTTAGCAGCAACATCATGTTGGCGACCAGTTGAGCGAAAGCTGAATTTTCAGTTGGGTCCTGAGGCAGCTGTTGCAGGATCATCTCCAGCATGTCCAACGCCACCATGTGTCCGGATGCCAGGATCAACTGCACCGCCAGGCGCAGTCTTGGCAGGTCATCCTGGCGTATGGCCCAGTGTGCCTGTGCCCGGGAGACGATATCATTATATGACAGCCCGGACCAGGTCGCCATTTTTTTCAGCGGGAGGTGGTGGCGGCGCATATAGTATCACCAGTCACTGTGAGTGGATGTCCTCCCCAACTACAACAGCTCCGACTACGTCCTGTGGTGGGGCGACACCCAACTTTTCTTCCAGAAGCAAATCAATGTCCCACACTGCTGCGTCATCCCACTGTAACAGAAAATTAACATCTAATACTGTTACGACCTTGTCGTCGGTTCCAGACGGCTAACTGTTCCATCGAAAAATACCACATATTACCACACATACCAACAATTTTCCTGATCGAAAATACCATATACGATCGTATGATGCCGCCGGGTAGCATAGTTTACCATCATGGAAACGACTCGACGTTGTGCCACGTTGCCACCTATGCCAGACGCTTGAACCACTCTATCTGCTAACTCTTGTATGTCGCAGAGCAGTTCTTCCTCTCCTAACAGCACTTGGTGGCGGGCTAACTGGCAGATATTCACCTCTGGCGTCGTTAACCATGGTCTTGGTACCTCGCCAGTCCAGCACCCGACTGATGCTGTCAGCGGTTGAACCTGGATGCCACAGGTGTTCTGTGATGTTGAAAAATCGGTCTGTACAGCACGGCTATACAATGCGAAATATTACTGTCTTTAGCCTTTAATCAGAGCAAATCAGTCTACAATGGCGGTTTTGCTCGTCCCTTGGTCAGGATTCCACAACTGTGTATGGTCCAATCCAGCATGGTTCCATCTTTGCACCCATGCTGCAGAAGGCGATGTTGTCAGCTGGTCTGGTGCACCAGCAGCAACCCTGTCTGTCCTGTGCTTTGCATCAAAACATCGTGTTTTGCGTCGAAAAAAAACTGGAAAACTAGAAGTGATTGTCTTGCTCAGACGAACAATGTACAATTTTAGCCTCTCGGTTTTCCTGATCAACGGTTGAATGCATGTCGGTCAGGCGTGCTGCATACTTATGTCATGTCTGCTCGGAGAAGAGAAGGGAATGTATCAATGCTAACTGTGCAGTTGTTGCCACTATATACAAATATATTGGTATAAATACATACAAATATAATATGTAAAATGTATAAGCGTGCAAAGTAAAATGTAAGAAAAGATATAAGTCGACAATACACCACTATAAACTGGCCAGTTGTTACGGTATATTTACATACAATAGGAATAAAGTAAACTGTGAATATACATCACTGCTAACTGGCCAGTTGTTATACCAATGTATACAAATATATTGTGGTGTATTGAAATAATAAAATGATACGCTATATATATACATGTACAAAGGGTTATTGTATAATGGGTTAACAAGGGTTAAACTATCAGGATAGCATCAAAATAATTTTGCGTTTAATTTTGAAATTTTGTAAAGGGTAGCAGATGGCCAGCTTAATGTAGCTCATGGCACAGAAATGAAAAAATAAAACTAACATCTTCTGTTGCGATCACAAACGTAACCCTTCTAGGCACCGATGACGGTGGACCAAGAGCGACGTTCTATTTATATTTCAGTGGCCCGCTCGCATAGCCCGTGCGCTGGTTAATTTGACCAGCATGCTGGCCATGCGTAGGATTGGCATGTGTGGATAGAGGTCAGTCCCCACCGACGTACTTTCTAATCCCAGTAGTCCACTCAGCTGTTATACAAGGATGATGATCAGCACGACTCATCAAGTCCTTGGCATGCATTATGGTACCATTGTTTGCATATCCAGCAGCGGCCATGACATTATCACAAAACCTAACATGACGTATGGCACACTGAATAGTGTCACTCAAGTCTCTGCTGTGAGAGGTAGCCATCTTCATATATCTGTTTGTTGTCCAATTTGTCTGTCTCTGTGTTCTCCCTGTATTATGTACGTGCCATGTTGCCTTATTCAAATACATGGTATATTTATGCACTGCAATTCTGCAAGCATCAGACTAAACTCACTGTGGTTGAGCTTCACTGACTTCTTGATCCTGTATGGTGACAAATCTGGCGCTGTCACAAGTTCGCGTGCCGCTGATCGCTTTCTGTAAGCAGGTGTGGATTCTTGTACGGCATACTGGTGAGATCTGCTGCCTGTGCCGTGCGTGATTTTCTTATTCTGGTTTTCTCGTGAATGACAGTCACTGGTAAAAGAGATACACTTGACACTGGAACACCTGATGCTACGACTATGAGAGATGACGTGGATGTTGGTAAGGTCATCAAGTTCACTCTAGGTCCAGAGACTGCAACTGTCTGATACGATACGATACGATATGATACGATATATTTACGTGCGCTCAAAAGCAACAAAAAAACTACAGAAATAAAAACACATGTAAACAATTTTTTCTGTTGGACACCAGTAACTATGTGATTATTACATGAACTCCACAATTGCACAAAAGAGGCATTGGCTTTGGCCAGTACAGTATCAAAGCTAGGTAAACCAAGATTCATAAGAGTGCTTGTTAGACTGTCACGACGTTTAAAGTTTAAACCAAAAAAGATCATTGAGGTTATAACGTTTCCATAGGAACGCATCATATAAACATGTACAATAGGTCTTAAACAAGACAATTTTTACAGCAGCTGTACATTAAGGGAATTTCCTAATGGAATATTTGTACATACAAACGTGTTATTTGTTTCACGCTGAATATTGTCATCATTGTCGTCATTATTGCATGTAATAATGTGTCTTAGATACTGAAAACTGGGTGCAAACTGTTGCATTTTAGTGCCAATATGAAGAGCTGGAAAGGAGATAAAATAACTTTAGATGCATCAAGAAGATTAAACACCATGCAAACAGATTAACGAGCATTCAAACTCCTATCACTAGCCTTGTTTTGTTGCACAACAATGTCCAAGAGATACTGCAACCAACACCAGGATGGGGCTAACAAAACTATATCATCAATATCATATGATATATTTTCCATGTGAATACAAATACATACAATGCAACATATATTTACAACAAAATATTACCGGTAAATACATTGAATACAGCCATCTAGTCTTTGCTGACACTGTTACGGCTGCATATGATATAAACAATATCTTAACTTTCTTTATCTGACGTGTACGTGGCTAGGCTTATAGCGGCCTTACTCGCTCGACATGGCCCTGACATCGGACTTCTGAAGACATTTTCTAGATGTGCAGCTGCCAGACTGCACCTCATCTTCGTCCTGCTGAGACCACCACTGTAACTGTATTGACAAACACCGTCACAACTCCTCTGACCTGATGTATGGAAAGTGCTTGGCTAATCCGGCCCAGGAGTTTCAGCAGACGACGGCAATGGCTTTTCCTTTTGGCGTCGTACTGCCGAACGCCTATTAGAATGAGATAGCCCAGCATTTTCCTGTCGTCGGCTTGATATGCTGCATCTCTCAGACTTTCCCTCAGATGATCTGCCACCTCTATCAGCTCAAGACGTTCATCTGTTGCAAGTGAACACAGTGTATCAAAGAACCGCAGCTTTGTGCTTTCATCAACAGAGAACGTCCTGCTTTCCACAAACGACGTCACATTCTCACTCATCCATTTGAAGCACGACAGAATGGCGTTTGTCAATTTTCCAGCACTACTCATCACCTGGAATTTTTGAGATGTGGTTGGATTTGTCCTGACATACAGTGAACCAAGAATCTTGTCTTTTCTCTCGCTCAGTATGCTGCTGCTACCAGCAGACTCGTCACATAGTGCCCGCAGTGCCGTGACGACAGCTTTCGTGAGGGCACCAGCATGCTCACCCTTGAATGCACCAAAACCTTTTAGCTGTTTTACCACCATCTTTATGACAACTACTGACCGATACTTGTCGCCTCCGCTCATGTCTGTCAAAGCTGCACGTATATTTTCCATTAGACCTTCCGTCACCATCTGCTGGGAGTTGTAATATTGCTGTTCAGAATCGTCACGTAGTACCCAACGTCCTCCACAGTGAAAATGTTCCACGTACAGTGGATCACCACCCAGTAGGTGTAGTCTGGACAGACGGCAAGAACAACCGTAACGCTACTTTTCGTAACGGACGCTGTATTACCCAGCAACCTCTTTGATTTAGAATGTTCACAAAGAATCTACCACAGTCTTTGCAGCATTGTTATTGATTAATTGATTGATTTATTGGGTATGGCAGCCAGAGGCTGGATTACAACGTATACATACAGACATACATACAGTAAAAAAACTAGGCCTATACATTGAGTACATTCACAAAATAGTCGCTCAAACACACACCGTGCAGCCAATACTGGCGCACGCACACAGCAACCCCTATCAGCAACAACCGCTCACACACGTGACAGACGTGCAAACTTGACGCTTTCCTGGGTAGGTGGCTGTCTGAACGGCTCTTCGCTTGAAATGACTGGCTGAGTGACGCCAGCATCATGTTGATGTGTACACACAGCACAAGGTGCATCCTTAACGCAGCTTCACTCATGAATGTCTTTCGACGCACGTCGCACGTATTAGGCACTCTCTGCAGCACCAGCCACCTGTGCGTACATTCTGCTTCACTCTGGTGTCTGTGGTGGCTCGACACCAGGACATCCAGCTAGTACTGGAAAATCTCTGTAACATTCTGTAACACGAATGCTCGCACCAGACACTTGCTCACACGTTTCACTTCGCTGTTGTGCCTCTATAGCAGGAGATCGAGCAAGAACCTGACCAATGTCGAACTGCAGTGCTCATCGTGGTCACCGGGCTGCTGGCTCTCTGAACCATGAACGTAGCCACCGGCCACGTGTGCGTACATTTTACCTCGCTGCCACCGAGCGAAGCACTGTTTGGCGTTTTCACCAATGTGATGAAGCTGTTTCATCAGACGAAAGACACCATCAACAGAGCAGAACTGCAGTAAAACTGCAGTACCATCAGTTACAGCTAGTCCAAGCTCATTTTGTGAATGCGGATCGAACACGTAAAACACATCACCGCGCTTCATCACGGCAACCGTGGTCTAGTTAGTCGTCACCAGACAACCCAAACAACTCTCGCAAGAGGCATCCAATGCATCCGGAAAACAACTCCGTGTTTGAATGCTTATGACATCTGCACAGGCGCACTTACATGACAAAAATTCGGTTGTCATAGCAACGTCCTTTAGACGCTTTCAATCAGAAATGTGTTTTTTTGGGACACAGTGTAGTTTCAACATTGTCTCTGATCCCCACTTCATCCTTGCAGCAGTCATCCCCATCCTCATGTCCGACAAAGATAGAAAAGTAAAAATTTTATCAGCAATAGCAACTAACCATCACACACGACAGTTTTCATAATACTCAGTAATATCCAGTCAGTCACGATCCGTTCAGTTCAGTTAAGTCCATGCAGAAATAACAGTCCATCAACAGTCTGTGGGTGGACTCGGCTGTGTCCGCTGCTCCTCAAGAGTCTTCCCAGTGAGGGAGAATGTTTGCTCTGAAGAATTGCTTGTAGCTGGAATGCCGAGAAGACTGCGACTTTACTGACGGCTGGCCACGATGTTGCCTTACTCCTCCAGAAGCTGATGAGACGGGAGGAATTATCACCCGCAGCTACTACACCCAATAAACTGCAAAATGAATAACTAACAAACTGAAAACTGGTTAGGTTGCATTAAGTTACGTTAGTAAACTTATAAATTCACCCAAAGAACAGCACCTCGGGCTTAGTGTTTCCTCTGTCCGCGAGCTGTTTTCAAGCATTGAGCAAAAAGTAAAAAAACAGAAAATCAAAAGTAACACACTCGCTGCAGTTAATTATCTTCCTCTGGTGTAACGCGACATTTTAACATTCCCTGCTTTGGGTGATCATCACCGTGATCTGTAAAAATGCCGGGTGGTTCAGTTCTGAAATTGCCAACTTGTTGCCTGTGTCCGTCGACCCAGCAAAACCCGCATTCTTGCTGTGCTTTCTTGGAGGCTACAGTAGACGGTACTCGGTAATTCCGTCGATTTGTTTGATTATGAATACAGCAAATGTGCAAAAATAAATTGTTTAGAAATGCATCAAACTAAATAGTTTTTTTAATCTGCAATGCATCTAGAATGTATATTTATAAACTTCCCTGCACATGACCTTCTGTAAAGGTTTTTCGCTGAGCATTCTACACAACATATTTGAACTAATTCTCATTACTGTCACGCCTGTTATAATAGCTGAAATATTGTCTGTGCTCATAATTTAACAAAGTAAAAAACATATTTCAAGTTATAATAGCTGGAGTTTTTACCAGATGACAATTTGCATACTCAAACTGTTGCTACTGTGCGGATCGCGCCCAATATCTGCCAGGGCCAGCTCCACATTTGGCTCACATTGTTCCAAGTTTCATCCAAATCAGTTCACTTTCGGCGGAGTTATTGCTGAACACGTGAAGACCGTTATTGCCCCGTGCAGTATTTTACAATATAGGCTCTTTGAGCCTATAATAATAGTAGATTTAGACTCAATGAGTAAATAAAAATTAGGTAAATTATTTAATTGAAAAAGTATAATTTGTATAAGATTCCTTTTAAAATTATAGCTGATCATATGAGATGACTTTTTTAAAATACAATTTAGTATATTTTAGTATATTTTGACTGGGTGTATGATTGAAGATGTTTTTAATATCAGTAAAGGAATAGTACTGATGTCATGTTTGACTATATGAAGTACATTCAATAAGATAAGAATGTAATAAATGAGTACTTATGTCCAATGCTTAATCGGTTATATAAGACTCGATCCTTTTGTTGATATGAAGTAGGAAGAGTAAAGTATTATTTAGAAAGCACTGCGTTCATGTTGATCTGCGTCAACATTTCTTTACGGAAATAGTCATTATATTAATATCTGAAACCAGTTGAATGAAGAATGTTTCTGTAATATGTCTCAACAGCTTCGAAATAGGACGGCAGAAGTTATACACGAATGGGTTATTTCCACGACCAATCAAGTCTGCACGACCCTCTGCAGGGCCGAGTCAGACAGTGGTGTTTCTAGCACTCAATACGTGGGGAGGCTATTTTGGGGCCAACATAAATGTGGAGGGGGAAGAGTGGGGAGACACAAGGTTATGTAAGATGGAGCAGTTTTACTGTAGTTAATTTACACGACTTGTGGAGACTACCCCCCCCCGTAGTATATGGCACATTTTAAATCTGGTGTATGAAAAGTGGGGGAGCAACCTGCGGCAAGCCCAAATTAAATGGGCAGCATGACCCGATGCTCCCCCTGTAGACGTAAGATACTGGTAAGAAACCAACAGTCACTCACATGATCTCAATCAGGTAGTTTTGTCTGTTTGTCTTCTTACAAAATTCGACCACCATCATTGACACAATGTTGTTTGTGCCATTGGTCAGCATAGTTACAACACTGAGCGGCACTTGGCTGAAAACACACGATACATCCACTGCCGTCCGTTCGTCGACAGCCGCCACCACTGTCAGCAATGTCAACTAGAAGCAGCCAGCACTCACAAGAGTGCAAAGTCCCACGCCGGCAATGTTTTGTAACTCGTGACCTTGATCTTTGAGTTTTTGACCCCCAAACAATGGGTTTCCAGGACTCATCTTGAAACATTTCTGTGTCAAGTTTGGTGATCCTGGCTGCATCGGTTTTTGATATCACGTGGAAAAACAGACAGACACACAGACAACTGGAGGTAAAAACCCTATCCCCGCGACTGCCTTTGGCGCAACTAGGAGTAGTAGTAGTAGTAGTAGTATTAATTTTACTGACATGAATAGAATGGACAGAGAGACAAAGCACATAAATGTCAAAAGGCTAGATTAACAAACATCAAACAAAAAGCAAGACACTTAATAAAGAAATACCGTACTCAAAAAGACACCAGATCAATCATAACTCGACAAAATCAAGCTACATATACGACAAACAAGACCGTATTGGCACAGTCAAAGAACTTAACTATGCTCGTAAATTCCACAGTATCAAACTCAAACGAATAGACTGACTTAACTCAGCTGACAAACAAGTCACATGTTTCTCTGTCTGGATGCGCTCCACATGAGCACAGTCTATTATCTCTTAATTGGTATATGACTCCATCTTCCTGTTTCAATAGCCAATCTATGCGATGACAGTGGCCACAAACGGTCTTTGTCTGGGATGCTGACTGCACTCCTAATATACGTTGGGTGAATAGTTCCATTTGGATTAATAAAAGACCTCACTCGAGGTAGCACCGACCACGTTAATTACAGCTGATCTCACTTGTCTACAAGTTCCAATTCAGCAGTACGCTGCCTGAAATGATTTCCCCGATTACGCTTTGACTTTCAACCAAAAACCGACATTTTATATTTTGCGTGTTAGACCAGACATTCAGTCTTAGACTAAAGTAGGACTGACAGACAGGTCGCGGGTTCATATCCTAGCCAGTCCGCTTTCACGTAACATAGGTACACTCAAACTTGCATTCCTCTGGGGTCGCTAAATCGAGTAACTGCTTCGGTTGGGGGTAAAGGCGGGATTCACACCTCTGCCGGGTGGGAGATCCCACATGGTATGTGAGCTTGCCGTAGCGGTGAAAAGCTAAGTTGATGATAAACTGCTATATACTGTCTACTTTACATCACAGTGAGACAGAGCAAGAACCTTGTGGTGAGCATCATCACATATATGATAACCTGCTTATAAACGTCCATATTTCCGGGGATGGATGTTGCCTGCAACAGAACCACCGATCGGTAAACAGAACACGGCACCCGATTTCAAGTTCCAATGCAGAGATTTAAAGTAGTAGTAGTAGTAGTAGTAGTAGAACGTACTGATTAACATGGCATAAGCTAAGTAGCTTCTAGGACACGGTACACAAATATGAGAAAGAAATTTAAAGTGATGTGAAAGATTTGGTAAATAAAAATGTTTTAAGTTGTTCATATCCCAGCCAGTCCGCTTTCACGTCACATAGGTCAACTCAGCACCTGCTTTGGCTGGGGGTAAAGGCAGGATTCTCACCTCTGTCTGGTGGTAGGTAACACTTGTGTGATCCCATATGGCATGTGAGTTTCGGGTAAGAGCTAAGTTGATGCTAAACTTACTTTGTTTACTTTACTTTGTTTAATTTACTTTGTTTACTTTACTCTTAGGTGAGACAGAGCAAGTACCTGACATCGACGAGCACGCATAGTAGTAGTAGCAGTAACTTTATATTAATCTCTCCGTTGTTTGGAATACTCGGTGACTGCAACAGAACCACCGATCGGTGAACAGAACACGGCACCCGATTTCTAGTTCCAATGCAGAGATTTTAAGTCCAAGTCCAGCTCACGTCAGTGTTTACAGTGCAAATACTGACGAAACTGACACATACATTTATTGCACTGTGTAAGTAAGCAAAAAAACGAATACAAAATGACTAACTTACTTAACTACTTAAGTAACTAAGAGCAATTTAGCTATTACGAACAGGCATAATTTCCAAGTCCGAGTTTTCACTAGGTGCGACTTCAAGTCCAAGTCACAGGCGAGTGGTCAAAGAATTTTAATGAGTGGTCACATCACAGCCCTGAGGTTTTCATGCGGGAAAAGTTCATGTGACATCGGCTACTCGGGAGCAATGCAGTTGGCTGCAGCAGTAGCACTGATGCCGTTATTCACTACTGGACACTTTTTGTTGCGCATACCGAAAGATTAAAAATTTGCCCACCTCGCCTGTCAGCTGTAGCCACTTTACCTTGGGAAATGCAAAAACGTATGTTCGTATGTACACAGTAGACAGGGTTCGTACAGACATTAAAATGCTGTTTTCAGGACTTCCCAGGACTTGCAGAGACCAAATTCCAGGGTTTTCCAGGACTCAAAAACCTATTTTTCAGGACTTTCCAGGACATGTTCCATTCACAAACGTGGGTTGCATGAGGCCAACGAAGTGCATATCCAGCAAGTTCAATAAGTGAATTCCGTCATATTAACTACTCAAACCAGAGCTGACAATTCCAGAACCAGTGGTTTACAATTCTAAAACTTTCAAGGATTTTCCAGGACCTATGCCTTTTTCCAGGACTTTCCATGGCCTGGAATTCTGAACTATAAAACTACATGACTTTGCAGGATCTGTACGAACCCTGAGTAGAATAAGAAGGCAGTGGCCGATGAAGTCGGCAACTCACGTAATCTTCCTTTAAAAGCAGGTTGTATATGACGCAGTTCACATGGTATGACACTTGACAGATGAAATATAGGGTGCGTTTTTTTGGGCCTCTTCCGGAAGACGCAGATGGTGCTTCCACTTCTGGAATACAGTATACGATAAAAACCGACCGCAGAGTGCTGATGCCGGAAGTTGTTAGTTGTGATTTTACAGAAGTATGGATATGGACGAAGAAAAGTTGATTGTTACAGTCGTGATAGCGTCTGCTGTGCACTTTTTACTTTTTATTGATAAACAACAGCAGCGTAATGCAATAGGTGACATTGCTGCAGTTTCTGCTTTAACAGAAGTGTAAGTTGTCAAAGCCGGCTAGAGTGAAAATTAGCGGTAGCCTACTCATAGGAAATGCATAGATAAAATTTGGCAATGTATTTCGCTTTATTTCGTCAATTTGTGTCATTACAATTTACAAATGGGGGTGGGGTCTGGGGTCGCTAATAGAGGTCTGCACGGGCCGAAATTCCTCGGCCCGGCCCGGCCCGATAGGATTTCGGCCCGGCCCGGCCCATTTTCCTTTCCACGATTTTGGGCCACGGTCCGTTAACATGTGGGCCCGGCCCGGCCCGGTAGGGGCCCGGTAGTCGCATCCTGGTGGTGAAGTGTCGTAACCGAAAAAAGCAAAAATGCTTAGGCTATCTGTTGCCAGGTAGTAACCGTAATCAGACATATTTGTTCTGAACAGTAAGCAACAACAGTTACAAGCTAATTCAAGTTTAGTCTACTCGAAATAATAACACAGACAGTGGCTGACAACGTCAAGATTCAGCAGCAGAACAATGGCCTGCTACACGTACACAGGTGCGGGAGACCGGGACTCCGTGCATGGGCCCGCGGAGACTCAGCGGGATGGATACGGGCAGTCGGGCACGCTGTGACGGCATGCTGCGTGAAGATCTCCCCAATTCTGTGTTGTCTACCGTCCCAGTTAATGCGGCCTAATTATACACAATGACCCACCACCATGCAGCCAGTTTTACAATGTGTGCTGAGTGCTGACTGCAGCTGATGGCTGAGAGTGAGACTGACAGCGTTTACAAGTTTAACTTGAAAGCAGGCGAACGTTCAACGTCATAATTACTTGAATACTCGAAATGGAGAAGCAGAGAGCAGACTATATAACAGTGTACTGTACAGTGTTTGGACTTTGGACTCATTCTTGACTGCATTTATGTCGATACTTCCTTTGAGTCATGGTCCAGTATAAACCATTTCCATGATATTAAACTTGCTTTCAGGACTTAAAAAGTTACATTCTAATCTAAGTTATGCACTTTTAATGCATAGCTGAGCTTTAGCCTAAATTTACCGGCCCGGCCCGCAAAGAATTCGGCCCGGCCCGGCCCGGCGGAAATTAACAAATTATCGGCACGGCCCGGCCTGTGCCGGGCTTACGGGCCGCCCGGCCCGTGCAGACCTCTAGTCGCTAATCTTTGTGTGTCCCTCAAAGCCTGCTATGGTTGGATCTCTGTGCTATCTACCAAAAGCTGTATATATAGATGTATACAGCACTGTTTGCATTAGCCAAAAGATCGGCATGTATTGCTCTTTAGTATCGCATTCAACTAATGCAGCAGCGACGGCTTAAGTGTAGGCTATGTTTGCATATGCACTAGTATGTTTTTTTATTTTTTGCTGTATGCACTTCATACGTACTATTGTACGACAATAATTGTAATAATAATAATAATAATAATAATAATAATAATAATCAGAATATATGACCTCTGGAGCGTTCCTAAACTCTTGTAATGCACATAACTCACCTTGTGTGGCCTCACTAGCATGACACTCCAACCAG
>Ga0209363_1001036_pt1 | contig 12509 bp, 13 predicted proteins | sample WorMetexBAHAMAS3_FD_187385 | JGI IMG/M metagenome (GOLD analysis project Ga0209363, IMG submission 187385) | Marine gutless worms symbiont microbial communities from Max Planck institute for Marine Microbiology, Germany - Inanidrilus exumae... | ecosystem: Host-associated > Annelida > Digestive... | reverse complement strand
GGGGTGGGGGCAATGACAATGACAATAGAAATTTGTAGAACGCGAACAGTCACAAAGTCTCTAGTACGCTATGGCGTCACAGCAAATGTTAACAGCGTGCAAATAGGTAACTTATACGATAACGCCAAATACGTCAAGAGATAATGTAGAGTCTCTAAGATAGTCTGGCAGACTATTCCAGACAGTTGGGGCCAAATACACAAAATCATCGCTCGGCGTATGTAGATAGTTTGACAGGTGGAACAATAAGCTGATTGCTGTTCACGGATCTGAGTAAGTAGCGTCAGACGAACACATAATTCAGACAAGTAATCCGGTTCGGCGCAATTCCACGAAGACAGCGCTACAGAGTTACGGCTACCCGGAACTGAATACGGTCTGTCATATCCAGCCATTGCATGCCGTGTCTCACTGCATGATGCAGACCCCTGTCGTAGGCCTGCATCCGTGTGTTCGTGACACCACGTGCAGCAGCTGCAGTTGATCAGTCACAGCAATGAGTTCCAAGCATTTATAACAGGCTGTGTGGCAGTATGGCGTAGTGGTAACGCGTTGGTCTCGATCAACGAGGTTAACCTACGCTGAGCCAGGTTAGTAGTGGAATGGGTGACCGTGTCCGGGTTCGACTCCCGGAGGCAGCACTTTATTTCGGTATGTATCTAGCTACCGAGGTCGACTCAGCCTTCTACCCTCCGTGGGACGGTAAAATGAGTACCAGCCAAAGGGCGGTGATGCTCTGCGGCTGGGAATGTAAGTCACCTGCGGACAGACTGCCCGTACACCGGGATCATGTCCGCGCCCAACGCTCGGTAACGAGTATGGGAAGCCTTTACCTTTACCTTTACGCAAGAAAATGTCTAAGCGTATTACAAAGACGATGCGATTTCATTTAGACCTTACAGTTGTGATACGCGTGTTTATTACAGCACAGACAGCGTCAGCAGCCGACCTCCCATGACGCCGTAGGTGAATATCATGACGTCAATGTTCGGAGAGAAGTGGCTGATGGCAAAGAATAGACCGGCGACGAGGCTGCCAGCGATACTTACAGCACGACAGCCGAACGCGTTCGCCAACGCACTCACGATCGGACCTACAAAACAGTCGACCGTTTCCATGTTAAAAATACGAAAATATATGCGCACATATCTTCGTTCAACCCTATACACATTAACGTGATTTTAGTTAACCGTTCCTACTAAAACCTACTTCGTATATTTTAAATTTCAATCACAGATTATTTTGAATGCTAGCTTTCCGTTGTACTCTACGCTTAAATGACACTTTAGCTTGTTGCCAAGAAAGCAGTTCTTACCGACGAGAAGATAACATCCAGGAAGCATGGATCCGACTAGAGCGGTCTTTCCTTTCCCGGCATCGAAGTGTTCCTGTAGCGCGGGCATGATGATGCCGAACGTGTAGCAGACTCCGTCTAGGATGAGGTTGGCGAAGAACGCGGCGGCGACGACGGCCCAGCCCCAGCCGCCGTCCGGCGGCAGCGGCGGCTCCAGCTCGTCGAGTTGATCGTGGATCTGGTCGACAGCTTCGTCGTCGTCGTGGGTGGTCGCGTCCTCGATGCAGGTGCGCGTGATCGGCGCGGTCTCTGTCCACTGATCGGCCACCGTCCTTCGCTCGGCGTCGTCATCACAACTAGTCATCGTCGATGACAGACAGTCAGACACTTTACCGCAGCAAGAAGGTACGACGCGATCTCGAGCTGACGCCAGCCGACAAGTTGTTGAACCGGAACAGTTTGCCACTGACATTAAGACTCACTGATTCTCTTTCTGCTTTTCGACGATCACTCAAGACCTACCTTTATATAACTGCTTTTACTGAAACAAAACCGAAAATGTAACAGCGAGAACACTGTTATTTATTTACTCGCCATAGTTAATCGGTATGACTCTATGTTGTAATCCGTCGATAGGAATCATACGATAGCTTTTACAGTTAAAGCTGACGGTCGACAAAGTTAAGCTCATTATTTATAACTTATCTTAATTTTTATGCAACTATAGACGTACTATCGATGCACAGACAATGCCGTCCGAAATTCAGGCGTTAAAACAGCTGATTAACTTCAGTGCAACTGCATGCGACACGATACTGTTGTGTCCTAGGCCACTCACTCTCGACCCGCGATAAGTACAATCATACAGCCCTCAGGTCAGCCAGCTTAGTGGAGGGCGTGACAATCACGTGAGAACAAAATACGCTGTCAATATCAACCAATGAGGCGATAAGACATCGTAATATCTCGTCACGTGTCATTGAGACCAGTCGCTAACGACCCTGTCAACAAGTGACCATCGCATCCGGTCGACTTAGTTAGCCGTTCTAAATTACAGCCGTGCACGAACTCTCGTTTGTTTTTTTGTGCCACGATGTACAGTGAAATGAACGCGGCCCACATGACAGAACGTGAAGTACCCGTGCACGCACCTGCTTCAAGCCGGATGTCAGTAGCCACGGTGTAGGCCAACACTATCGCGTACAGGGTACGAGTGATGCGTATCACTGCTCTCACATCAGAGTACTCGGAGTCGTTAGGGCGGCGGGGAGCTGGGAGCTCAGCTACGGGGCTGCGGTCGCCAGTTCGTAAAACAAGCAAGAAGCCTACGTAAACTTCGGCGGCGAACCAGATTCTTCATAACGAATTCATACAGTTTTTCACGTCGCAGCGCATTTCATGGCATTTTGGGCCATATTAAATGTGGGCCTTTAAAACTACTTCCGGTTTTCCAGTTCTATTTCCGGTCTGAAATACAACACCACAAATGATAACTCCGTCGCTGCTTCCTACACGGTGTTTCAGTACCAAACCAAGCGACTAGCTGGGAAGAACGTCTCCGAAATGACCTATTCTGTGTCAAGTGGGACCTAAAACCTGAACCCAATCAATCCGAAATGGCGTTGTGATTCCGGCCTTTCGCGTCATCTGCGGGCATCTCCGTGCTATTTCGCGTATTCTCAGTCCAAAGTGGCAGCGAAAGCTACTTCCGATTCAGGTGTTCACGGCATAGTTGTATGTTTCTTATCCCGTTTCCTGTTAGGAAGTCCATTTGTAGTGCTCCAGTTGCAATCATTAGGGTATTTCTCTCTTGAACCGTTCCATTAAAAATGGCCACAAAACATGGAATCGCTCAAATGGTCATCATTCAACATACACGAATACCAGCCTTTTTTATTACTGCAACTTTTGCCGCAGCGATATCAACACAACGTAACGCTACCACTGTCGCCCGGCCCTATAAAGGTTAAACAGGGGGCAGGCGATCGGGGCATCACTGCCGAAAATATGGAAAAGTCACCGCATACCGATTTCAACAAAGCTACGACTAATGAAAGCGCTAGTGTGGCTTGCAGCAACGTACGGCTGTGAAAGCTGGACACTCGAAAAGAATGAAGAAACACGTCTTGACGCCTTTGAGATGAAAGGGCTGAGAAAGATTCTGCGGATTTCGTGGACAGCAAAGAAAACAAATGAGTGTGTCCTTAACAAAGCTGGAGTAAAGCGAGAACTGTTAGACACTGTCAAAGCAAGGAAGTTAGCATACTATGGTCATACCATGAGGAAACAAGGGAGTTGCCCCTATATAGGCGCAACAACCGAAGGGACCCGGAGACTGGTTCCTTGCACCTCCCGCACAGCCTATGACCGGGCGCGGGGCGCAAGCACCCCGGTGTTGGGACCCAAACTTTGGTCCTCCTCCACTTTTCAGCCGTGGTTGCGTTGCACTTATGGAGTTGCCTGGATAAAGAGATAATGCAAGGAACAATGCCAGGTGCACGCAGCCTACGCAGGCGAGGAAGACCACGCACGGCCTGGATGGGCAGCATCAATACGTGGACAGGACTCCCAGTGGAAGAGTGAATCAGAATGACAGAGGACAGAGATAAATGGAGAAAGTAAGTCCATGGTGTGGCCAACCCTCGGATCGAGGACGGCGAAAGAGCAGAATAGAACACACTAGCCTACCTGTGTTCATGGGCGTGTTAACGGGCGGTTGACATGCATGGCCCGTCGACATGAGCGTCATTGTGGAAGCCATTAAACGCGGCCATGGATACGGGTGTCCAAAATGACACCGATGTCTTCGGATCGTGTTAACGGGCATCAGAAGCGTCGACAGTAAACTTGGCCCTTAAACACGGGTGTCTGTGTCGACGTAGACTTTACTTACTTAATGCAGTAAACGAAAGTGAAAGGGAGAAACAAACGTGAAATTCCCAGCGTCGGAAACGCCGCTTGCGAACAGTGAACAGTGCGTGCGACAATGGCGGACGATCGCCTTCGTGAGGAAATTGTCACCAAGTTCTTTCTGAATACATGTCAGTTACGTCGGCCGCTAAACGACTATGATGTGTACGGTTGGCGGTGTTGCGCTGCTTTAGTACAACGCCACGCAGTGTGAACGTTTGCTATTAGTGGGCTTACACCGCGATCCAAAAACAGTTGCCGATGACTCGTGGCATGGACCCGCGCGTGTCAGCGAACTGCCGGTCGAATCAATGGTATTAGCATCTCCAGAGTTAGGACTCAGTCTTGCCGAATCACGTCGATCTACAGATCTTGTGTACAGCATGCGTTGTCTGATATGGCCGCCACAAGCCGCTGATTGGCCAACACGATACAGAAACTACGACTGGCCAGACTCAGCAACTGTTGATTGTGTTGCCAGCAGCGGATGTGATGTGGTTGGTGTGGCACATCGTCTATGTAGAGAAGATGAACGGATGGGCAAATCTCAGTGGAGACTGTCATTCTCCCGAGCAGAAATTGTACTGTTAAACAGCTGGATGCCAGTACAGCAGACTGTCTATCATATCTTACGTCGTTTTATGAAGACCAAACTACTAACTTCACTAATGTCAGATAGTGCAAATAACTTACTTACTGATAATGCTAATAACTCTGAAGCAGGCACACTGAGCAACTATCATATTAAAACTCTGATGTTGTGGGCTTGTGAACTGAAATCAAGAATTTGGTGGACTGACGATTTGAATCTTGTCCGAATCTGTGTCGAACTGCTGCACACACACTTTGGCTGTTTGGCTGACTGATGCATGCTGTCGACATCGACAACTGTAATCTGTTCGTCGTGTTTGAAAATTCACGCTATACCCAATTAACTGCCAATACACTGATGTCAGTAACCAGAGCGTGGTTCTGCGAGTGGTGCGTTAACAGTTATATACACGAATGTGTCCAGCTTTGTCCTAGCCGTGTTTCCAGTTCGTTATGGTATCCTTCCTTGAATCCCGTTGTCCGTCTAGAGAAAGTCGTATCAGAGATCGTTCGATGGAGGCTGGTCACGTCGTTAGCACTGACTGCCGCTAACTTCTCCTCGGCTCAATTCAGCATCATGGACTCTGTTTCTCATTTCTCACTGACACTAAGATCCTGTATGTGTTGGCTGGGTCAACTAGCAAAGACTGACACAGTTCTGCGTCTTTACTTCAGTGCAGTCGTTTTTCTACACGTTGCCCATAAAATAACCCAGTCTTCACTGACAGACGAAATGTTGGATGTTATAGCAACAACGTGTTTACAGTCAAATGATGCACGCCGTTGTCTCAATGCACGACACAGCAGTGTGTTGTCGCTAAGTCAAGCTGTCATGTTGATGAAAGTCGTAGCGAATAACTCACGTAGCACTGTGCAGATGGTACTCGTAGAGATTGAACTGTCAAAGGCATATCTGCACAGAGCGTTGAGATGTAAAGACTCTGACAGCGACTCCGTCTACTGCCTGGCACATGTCTACTTGGCTGTTCTGTACTACACTACAGGACAATATCAAATGGCGATAGATCACTGTGCATTGGTGACGAAGTTACAAGACCATCACTGTCAGTGCAGTTCACATGTTGTACAAGGAGAACTTTTACCAAGGATTGACGACCAAGTTGATAATGGTTTAGGTGTTGCTCTGTTCTACCAGTACATTCGAGCAGCTGCGTTGAATGAGGAACAAGAAAGACGACACGTTAGCGTCTTTACCACTGAATTGGTTGCACATTATTTGCACATTATATTTCTATCAGTCACAGAATGTTGCCAGCTCCCACAAACGTCACTAACTGGGTAGATTCAGAGATATTGGAATTGTTTGTGTAATTCGCCAGAAACGTATGTCACTGATATAATATTGTTGTTTTTTACAAATCGTAGAAGATATCACTCAAAGGATCGACTGGTGATGGCTGACAGAGACGCAACCAAGTCACTGATACTTTGTCAGTTCGGCACGTCGAACCTGGTTGAGTAACTGCAGCAGTCGGCAGTTGACCGTCTGACAACATGTGGTGAGCTCGAAGGGCGCGAATTTGGTTCTTTGAGTGATGTTGTCGCCACAGTTTCAAGTCGCTGTATGCGTACAAATGTGGTCATTATCAACGCTGTTTACAGTTGTCTGTGTGCACTGTACGCATGATGATTGGTGGAGCAGATTACACCATGTTAGGCCCGTTAGCAATCATGTATCCTGAGTTAATTCAGTTGATGGATGACGACATCGTCTCAGTCTTTGGACTCATGGTGCTGCTTAACCGATCGTATGAAAGTCACCCTCCACGTATCGAAATATCTCAGCTGAGTTTGTCGCTGTATCTGATGACTCAGTGTCAGTTCAAACTGCGTCATTCAGTGGCATCACTGTCGAAGACGCTCGACTACATTCAGTTCGCACGTTTTAACACCGAACAAACTTATAAATGCGTGGCTTACCACTTTGGGCAAGACCATGGATGTATTGCTGATCAGCTCGTGTTAAAGTTTGTGCAAGAAAAAATACTTTGTGGAAGCTCTGCCCACATTTATGTGGATGGGTTCCGTATGTTTAACATACAGCGTTAAGCCCCGTCCACACCCGCAACAATGTCAAAGCAACATTGTCGAATGCTGCAAATCGAACGATTTTTTCAACAAAGTCGAACGTTGCTTCGACATTGTTGCCGTTTTTGGCAACAATGTCGAACGACTTTTTTTCGTGCAATTTTGTCCTTTCGATAAAGTCAAAGCAAATTCAACATATGTTTCGACTTTGTCGAAAGAATCATTCGACTTGTAGCATTCGACAATGTTGCTTCGACATTGTTGCTGGTGTGGACGGGGCTTTAGTCGTTGGAGTTTGATATGGCGTCTGACGTCACGAGAATTTTCTTTGGTAAATAGCCACATTGTAACGAAGCAGCGATAGCTGCTGATTCTCATCTGCTACTGTCTCCTGCTAGCGTCCGTCTCTTGGAGAATGTCTGTTTCATCACTAGGTTACTTAAGTAACCTAGTGATGAAACAGACATTCTCCAAATATTTTGGACGGTGCTAACAATTGTTAGCACCGTCCAAAATATTTATCTGGCCCGTTGTTGGGAGAGGGGATAAAGTAACTTTTCCACTTGATTCAGCTATAGTTAAACAGCCTAAATTGACGACCGTTGGCGCAAGCGACCAAAAAACAATGTTTCCTTTTCACGTTCACTATATGCTATCGCCGTCCGTCTGTCGTCTGTCGCCATCCATTGACATTCATTGAAAATGTACGTCCCAGGACAACCCCTCCGTCGGGGGGTTTAAACGCAAGAGAGGTAGCCAAATATAGCGATTTAGGAGCTTTCGGAGGCAATATCGCCGCCGCGCAAACGGTGCAAGATAGGGGGTAAGTTAGTATTAATCTCTGATAGGAAGTCGTATATGAGCTTTCCATTGGTAGCAAAATCGGTGACCTTGAATGACCTTGAACAACAAAATGGCCTTTTATTTTGCGTTATTTTACCGAATTTGGTAGTTTCCGGGGCGCATTGCGTAAAAGTGGTTGACAAAGCCATAACTATGGACAACTTACGACGATTACTATGTCTAGTAGTACTAAACGTCTGCAGAGGGACCATGCGACGCCCACGGTATAAATTCCTAGCAGATTCATAAATTCAAGACTTAATGCGCAGTACTTGCCTAGCTATCGTCTTGATACAGGAAGCCGTATATGAGCTTTTGATTGATGGTACCAAAATCGATGACCTTGAACGGCGAAATGACCCTTATTTTGCGTTATTTTACTGAATTTGGTAGTTTCTGGCGCGCATTCGTAAAAGTGGTTGACAAAGCCATAACTATGGACAATTTACGATTACTGTGTCTAGTAGTAAACGTCTGGAGAGGAACCGCGCGACGCCCACGATATGAATATTTTATAACTGCAAGGTGGAAAGTCTGTAGCAGATTCATAAATTCAAGACTTAATGCGCAGTATAGTTGCCTAGCTATCGTCTAATTTGTTAAACGAAGTAGGTTATCTTTTTTGGTATTTTGAAGTACGTGTGCGATATCGTTCACGTTCGCTATCTCGTCTCCTGACGAGTTCTTGTTCATATTTCATTGCTCATATGACTTGCAATACATTCTTTTATTGATTTATAAACAAATATTTTGACTGACTGACTAGTGACTTGTACTGGATTTTGCGTGAAGACTTATTAACTTTCACCATTTACAGTCGTGCATCAGCCAATTAAATTATGTTTGACATGTTTTGCATTATTTTATGTAAAATTCGTCACATTTGTATCACCAGAGGTGTTCATTTGAAGTGAAAATGAACCAAAAAAGCCATATGCGCCCGGCTTCCTCCCGGATTCGTTGGGAACTTACAGCGCTCCCAGATGTAGATGGATTTCGGTAATCGGTAGGGCCAAAAGTGAAGGTAAAAGGTGCGTAGACCATATAAGCATCAAATTGTTAGACATGCAAATGCACAAGAGCACGACAATAATTATACAAGCTAGCGTATTATCAGTCTAACAGTTGTAAAAAGACATTTTATTAGGTGGCTATTAATTAAATTAATTGTGCGCTGACCTGAGGTTTAGACATATACTGTCAGGAGTTTAAGGTGTCGTACATACTTACCCTTAACCTCCCCCCCCCCGTCGGAAATACCACTACTACTGCTGCAACGCCGAGAATAGCGTGCCACATGTCAGCCAATTAAATGACGAATCACAGGCACGTCATTCATGTTGTCCCCACGTCGGGTGACCCGTAGCACCACCACCGCGACATTATTTTGAAAATGCTTACAATAAATAATTGATGAATAACCTGGACATGACGCTATTCGATAGCCCATATGTCACTTCCTATTAGTGGTCCGCAGTAACGTCTCTAGTCTCTGTTTCGTGCCGTTTCTGAGATATTACCACTTTTACAGTGAAGTCTTCTGTGACTGTTTTTCGCCTTGAGAAGGTCTTCAGTGTCGATAAGACAGTTAAAATTATAGGCCACATCTGCTTTCCGATTCGTGTAAGCATATAGCCATAGCTAATACTTGCTATATTTCCGAGGTATGGGAGTTAGTTGTGGTCAGACTAATGTCGCTAACCCTGGGAACCGACGTCGATCAGATATTAGCGATGATCTGCCGACTAGCAAACAGGAAATCATACACGGGCTTCAATTTTAACTGACGTAATCGACTTGATGTACTTTCCAAGGTTACAACCATTCGCCTACGCTAAACAGTGGCAGTATCTCGGAATTCTGATGCAAGATAGTTATGATTTCTGCAGATCCTTTATAAGAAGTGATATATGGCCTCCGATGACCTTGAGAGACCTTCAAGATTATTTCACCAGTTGCAAACCTTTTTAAAAATACAATTTATCCTCAAGATTTGTTCGCTTTGCTGCTACGTCTGTCGCGCGATCTGTTTGCGATAGGTAACTGTTGTTCTCTTTCCAATCTTTATGGATCGTACTGTGCTGCTGACGAGCAACGAACAAAGCGACGACTTAGTTGACTGATTACTGCTCAAATCTCAACTCAAAGCGCGATTCTGTGGCAAATAGCAGCTGCCGTACCCGACCCGACGCCGTCACCTGCGCTTTTTGATGTCAGCTCAGCTAGAACCGTTAACTACATGCGCCAGGCTGTCGGTTTCACGGTCTGCGTCGTTTGATGTGGACCAATACAGGCAGGAATGTCTGGGCACCTTGAGTTGGTCCTACCGTACCGAGAAATTCTGGCGTCGCCATTCTAACTTTCACTGAAGCCACTCAGCGGTATTTTAACACGAACTGTGCTGCTCACGCAAATCACATCGTCAATATTGCAGTATAAAAAGACACTGTCGAACGTCGGAATAAGTGCGATAACGAAAAAATGAAGAAATTAAAACAGTTGTACGGTGTGTCGCAGGCGAATATTGATAGGCTACAGCGTGCGCAGAATGTTCTAGCGCGAGTTGTTGCGCAGGCAACGTCGACCATTAGCTCAGCAGAAATTCGTCGTGACGTACATTGGCTACCTATTAACCATCGTATTAGCTAGGCCTATAAACTTAGCCTGTTCACCTGGAAAGCATTATATACTGCTGAACCATCCTACTTGTCTGAGCTGATCTCTCCTTACGTTCCAGCGCGAACTCTACGGTCCTCCAACACGTATCTTCTATCAATACCAACGGGTGTTACAAGTCACTTCTACTCACGCTCTTTTTCTGTTTCTGCACCGTCAACCTGGAACTCTTTACCTCAACATATTCGCTCTATAGACAGACTCTCAACGTTCAAGCGTCAACTAAAGTCACACTTCTTCCATTCTGCTTTTACTGTCTAGTCACCCTGCGCCAGCGCCTCTGATTCGTTTCCACGATTTTGGCGCTATATAAATTTGTTTGTATGTATGTAATAGTCTCTAACTCACGTTGAAGCTAGAGCGAGTGAACACGACATAAGCGAAAACAATTTTCCGGAGTAATTTGGCAAAAGGCCGCATCACCTTCTTGTCACCCCTCGCGGCGGCGAAAGCATTCGTTAGCCGCGTGTGCTGGGCAGGCACATTCGCCCGGGGCGGCAGGCGAACAATGCGCAATGCAGTCGCATGTACCTCTCAAAATGCCCCTTCCCATCGGGATCTTTACCCCCATTTAATACATGGTTCCTTGGACCCACGTGAGTCAGCTTCCCTAGAAGGCAGTTCGATCAGTTTAGCAGTTTCTGCACAGCTCACTATCTGTGTGGACAACATACAGACACACAGACCACGCTACGTGCGACATCAGACTACAGTAGGAATAGGCCGCATCTATGCACTACGAGCAGGCGATGCGCCATAACAACTCAGCAGCCTAATAATGAAAAAGTAGCACGTACAATAAAATTCAAATAGCAGGGCAAGAAACTGCACGATATGAAACTCTTGATCTTGAGTTTAAATGCGAAGAATCGCGAGTTGACCAGTCCGCGACTTGACAACTCCGTAAGTTGACCAGTCCGCGAGTAGTCCCGCTACCAGCGGTGGTATTGTATGTATTACAGTTCGTTTCACAAACGATTATTAAGTTGGTTGAAGACTGTCAACGGCGGGCAGGCACTGGCGCCGGCCGCGTAGAGGTTAATTAGCGCCGTCTGGCGACTGACCGAGCAGCGACACGCGGCGAAGGCGGCGGACGCTGAACAGTGGCGGCAATTAGAGTCGATAGACTTGACTATTGCAGGTATAAAGATGTGAGGACTGTCAACGGTCAGTCACGCTGACATATGACACGCTGTATGACCGTCGTTAGACGTCGTATGGAAGTTCAGACTTGATGTACCAGTAGAGAGTCTATGTCGTCAACATACAACGCGTAGGACTGGTGTAATCGAATCGTGACAACACATTTATAACGTCACAGAATGATTTCGACTTCGTCTGCTGCACAGGTAACTTACAGTTCCAGTTCACATATAAAGCTTAAATGAACTGTGTGCACGTCTAGCAGCAATCGAATTAATTAATCGAACGGTTCAGGAGGTCCCATTGGACATAAAAATAGGTAATTTCAGAGACGTTCTTCCAAGCCAATAACTTAGCATGGTGTTGGAGACATTCGGTAAAATGCGGGCATGGGGGATGCCGATCAGGTAATACGTAAATGCGTTAGCAACAGTAGTTAGCTTTTTGGTTGATTCGCCTTGTACGACGTCCGGCTTAAAAGCAGATAGGGCCTATTATTCCTACAGTTTTCAATGCTTTAGCCCGCATTGACAGTTAGTTTGAAAACTCGGTCTTACGCTCCGTGGCAATATTCCGCGTACAGAAAATCTTCTAGGCATCATTTCTTACATAAACAAAATACAATTTCTCACTAGGTCTACTTTGTTTTAAAGCTCCATAAAACCTAGTGGCTTTTTAGCTTTGAATTTGTAACGCTGATGTAACGCTGTAACGTAGGCCTAACGTAATATAACGCTGATTATTTTCATTAGGCCTACTTCGCAAGTAACTGTATCGAATGTTTTACTCCGAGGTAGTTCAGTCTGCCTATGACCACTCAGTGTGTTTTATGAACCATTTTCTGTAAACTGTTAACAAGTTGTGTTCTTTGACATTGCAACCACCGGATCATCTCCGATCAACGGCTTTTGCTTCAAGTACTTTCTCGGGCTGCCAGTCAACTCGTCACACGACCAACTCGTCACACGGTCAAGTCGTCACATTGTATAAGTTAACTCGTCAC
>Ga0209363_1001035_pt1 | contig 12509 bp, 6 predicted proteins | sample WorMetexBAHAMAS3_FD_187385 | JGI IMG/M metagenome (GOLD analysis project Ga0209363, IMG submission 187385) | Marine gutless worms symbiont microbial communities from Max Planck institute for Marine Microbiology, Germany - Inanidrilus exumae... | ecosystem: Host-associated > Annelida > Digestive... | reverse complement strand
GAGTTCCATCAGTACTTTTGATTTTTTGTGCTGCCAGCGTTGACCTGTTCTGCTTATTCCAGATTGCTGTTAGTTTAGCGAAAGTCTGCACTGATGCTTTCTTCAATGTTGCGCCATCAAACTTAGCTGAATCAACAGCAGCAACTAAGCTGAGTGCATGACAAGCACACTTCCAATGAGGTGGCAGTCTGTACAACACCTGATCATCATCCATATTCGCAACATTTTGAGGATTTAGAACATCATCGAGTACCTGATATTCCATGTCTTCTTCTTCTTCGGTGAATTCTGGTGCATCTTCTAGCCCAAAGTGACAGTGTATGTGTAATGTTGAGTTTTTTGACCGGTTGATTGGGTGACAGGAACAGCATAAAACCTGCTCCTAAATGTCTTTTGCAGATGTAGCCTAATCTGCACGAACTCTGGAAAATACAACTGCTTAAATTGATACTGATTGTAATAATAGTTTATCTGTATGTATTGTGTTTATTCAGTATGTACTTCTCAAATGCAATTTTTCGTACAGTTGTGTAGCAATTGACAAGATTACAACTGACACAGCATGTCGTGTAGTGCCTCTGCAATAGCTGAGCTTTTTGTTCTAATCACTGGTTGTTTGGCTGTATGTTTACGCGTAGGTACCAGCAGCATGGCTGTCCCTGTTTGACGTCATGTTTATTCTGCTGCTGCTGCCTGTTCTGGATCGTGTCATTTATCCGCTGCTGGACCGGCTTGGCATCAGCCCATCACTGCGTGTCCGCATGCTCACTGGCATGGTCATCTCAGTGCTTGCGATGCTTGTTGCTGGCTGCGTTGAGAAAAACAGATTGGACATCTACTGGAGCAATGGAACAAATCACACACACTGGCAGATGATAGGTACAGTATGTCTCATCGTTTCTGCAGTGACTGGCTGAGCATAAAATTTTTGTACATTACGTCTTGGCCTGTGTGGCTTAACGGTAGAGCGTTCGCTCATGATCCTAAAGGTCGCGAGTTCGAACCTCGGCCGGTCCACTTCCAGGTAACAGCTATGGGCATGCTGCTCACACGCATGTGCCTCTGTCACCAAGCAGTATAATTTGGTACCAGTCGATGTACGGTGACGCTTTTCGGCTGGGAAGGTAACCGCAGGCCTGGCAGAAAGTAATGGCAGCCTACCGCCGGGTGGATGGCTTTAAGTCACCTGTGGGCTGACCCCTTGTACACTGGGATCAGCTCCGGGCCCAACACTTGGTAACGAATATGGGACAACTTTACCTTTTTACATAGCAATAAGTTATATATTTATTCGGTTGATTTATATATATATTATATTACCTTCCACTGCAGCGTTAATGTGATGTGGTACAGTTGTACTGATGCACATTCGGTATTGAGTCAAATAAATAAGTAAGTATGTAAATTTATAGGTGTATTGTAGCCATGAGGCTAGATTGATTTAGAGTGACACATGGCCAAGGCAATCAGTGCTGTTGTCATGTTGTCATTGCTGCGGCTAAGGACTTTTACTCATGTGTGTAGAATACAGATCAGAGCGTGAAGATATATAATAAATGACCAGTTTTGAAATTGGTGATATTTGTAAATTATTAAAACAAAAAATGGCTTCAGTTTCTCTCTTTGTAAAAGCTTGACCCTGACCATGTCCCTTTTAGGGGTGGTTTGTCATCCATAGGCTAGGATTTGAGACAGTCTACCTGTATGCAAAATTTGATGATTCTAGCTTAAACAGTTGCAGAGATGTTATTGGGGCCCCAAAATTTGAAGTGGGTCACGTGACCCTGACCACGCCCATTTTAAGGTCATTTATAATTAGTTTGCTGGAACTTGACATATTCTGCCTGTGTACGAAATTTGACCATTTTCCATAGATACGGTCGGTGCCCACAAAATATAAATGGTTCACTTGACCTGATTACGCCCCTTTTGGGGATGATTTGTCATCCAATGGCTAGCACTTGCTATGATCAACCTACCTACCAAATTTGAATTCTCTATCTCCAGCCACTAGGAAGATATGAAAGGCGATACAAATATCGAAAATGGGTTGGTTTGGGTTAGTTAGTCACTCAAGGTCACTTAAAATAGTGCCATTTGATACAGCGCATATGAGTTCCTATTAGCATTCCATAGTAACTGTGTCCCTGTCTTGCACTGTTTTTGAGACAGAGCGAGATATTGGTCGAAAATCACCAATTTGAACCTACCCCACCTCTATTTGGCAGCCTCATTGAGGGTGACCCCGTGGGAATTTCGCCGAGATCTTTGGCGTCAGAAAAGTAGTCCCTGGCTATCATATAGCATTGTTTGCATGATCCTGCATTTGGGCATTTTGGTACAGTGCTGGCTTGTGACAGAGAGACGGACAGATGGACGGATGGGCACACGACGACAGCATATACCACACTAGCATAGCCGTTCCGTTCCGTTCCGTTCCTGATGGCCATCAACCATCTTGGATTATTGTAATTCAAGATTTTAACGGGGTTAATATGGCCAAGAAGCATTATCATGCCATATTTCTTTGCAATCAGTCACAGCATTGCTGAGTTTTCTCGATTTAATGGCTTTCAATATGATGGTCATCCACAATCTTAGATTTCTAAAAATTCGAAATTTTAATGGCCAGTAGGGTTAATAGGATCAGTGTGTATCATCATACCAAATTTTGTGGCGATAGGTCAAACCATTGCTGAGATATAACGATTTAACTGTTTTTAAAATGGCAGTATCGGCCATCATGTATTTTTAAAAGTTCGAAATTTTACCTGTCGGTATGGTTTGGAGAGTCAGTATGCTTCACCATGCCGAATGTCATGCCGATTTGTCAAACGTTGCAGAGATATGGTCGTTTACAGAGATATGGTCGTTTTTAGATTTTTCATGATGGCGGCCATCCGCCATCTTGGATTTGTTTTATGTGGTGTGGACCATCCATGAAGAGTATTTGGTGGTCTTTGTCGTTGTGCAAAATTTGGTTAGAATCGATGCTGTAGTTTTGATAATATGCAAGTTTTAATATTTTGTGCATGAGGCTTGCAAATAGTTATTCACACCCCCAAAATAAGGGTAACCCCTAACATAGGGTGCAGTATTAACACGATCCCCAGAAGGCACTTTGTTGCATGGAAACACGTTGTATGATGTGTAGATCATCAAAATCGGTCCACTGGTGCGGGCTCGGCATGAGCCGAAGAATGAAACAAAAAATGAAAAAAAAACGTATACTAAAAATATCAGCTGTTCGCTGAGACCACCCAAGTGTTTGCAGCGGCACGTGGATTTGCATGTGGTTATACCCACGATGTAGTTATATATTCCAAGTTTCATTGAAATCTATTCAGGGGTTTCAGAGCCCCACGGGGTCGAAATATGCCCTTTTTCATTCCTTTGGCTATGGACTTTTGCAACAGCTTGTACTAACATACAAGCCGGTGATTTGAAAATATGCCCGCGTGTTGGCAGCAGTTTCAACTAGTCTGATGTTTAGTTACACCGTTTGTGTTCCACAGTCAGCTGACCAGATGGGAACTGTACAGACACCATTGGGGGCAAAGCCTACATCCCACAGAAAGCCGTGATCTTGCTATCCTGCAAGTTTTGCAGTTTTTTTTTTGCAAATTCGTCAGCAAAATCAGGTAGTTATTCCAAAATCAGTTCAAAACGTGCTGTTGTCAGAACAATTTCCACAGTTGCGCTTTTACCATCTCTGAATGCAGTGGAGGATTTAAGACTGATTTATTCAATTCATGTAAGTAAATTGGTTTAGTCATATCACTGTGTCTTCCTGCTTTGTTTTTCTGTCATTTTCCAGGTGACCCTTGGTTGGCAAATTCTCGTTGGTTTTCTTCCTCCAGTTGTTCCTGAGGAGAACGTCTGGAGATGTTGGCATAGGTTTTTGTGGCTGTATCCCTTTTCATGTCACCCGACGAAGGGAAAATTACTGTCCAGTCACTGAAGGGAACCCAAGGCACTAACCCAACCAGAGAAACTCACCCGCTTACTTCATCCATTCTTGATCCATTGCGGGATTTATTAGGGAAGGGGCTTTGCTGCATTACTATCTGAAGTACTTAAGTTAGTTGACTCAGCTGCAGTTACCTGTCTCCGTACCGGTACCATCAGTGCTGTCACATGTTGCAGAGTGCAGATCATTGTTGACAACACTAAGAAAAACATAATTAGATATAATAAAAAATATTCTGCAAAGTTTTGCTTGTAACTGTTTTGGTGTATAGTGTTAATATGCCCATCAAATTAATTATCTGCAGGTTCGACATATTACGAGGCTGCGCATATGAGTGTTCTGTATCAGATTCCACAGTACGCACTTGTGGCAATGGGTGAACTGTTCACGAGCATTGCTGGTGAGTACTGCTTATGAAGATTCTAGGATTTGTCTGTAATGCTGTTTGGTCTTGCAGCACAACATGCAGTTTTTAGGCCTGTACTGAATTCTGTTTTATTTTTGCACCGTTTGATACAGAAATGCAATTTTTCTGTAATAACAGATATTTCGCTTGTAAGTAAAAATGCACGGAAAATGTGCTTTAAGCACTGGGCTATCGTCGATGCATTTTGCACATTGATGGATACTGGATACTAGCAGATATTTTCATGTGCTGATGATACATTAAAAACTGGCCCGTTTACGGTAGAAAAGCAAGGCAAATGAGTTTGTTGCTGTCAGACAGAAAGTTTGTCAGGTGATATGCATGAAAGACTGTTGATTGTCACAGGATGACCACTCTCCAGGCACTCTCACTGCATGCATGCCTACCCATGCTACATTAACCACATCGCCATTGCTACTGGTACACTATAAATGCTAGTGCATATTGTACAAAAAAGTTCATGATGATTTGCCATACAGAAAATCCTTAACACAGATGATATAAGGCCTTCTGCAGTCTACCAAACGTTCTAGCCCCGAGTACGATCATAGCAATAAGCAGTTCCCTGACAAGATTGATTCCCTGACAGCAGTTTCATTCTCTGACATTTCCAGGTTGTCTAGTTATGTAGTCACTCTGGTTTCAACATTGCCAAGTGTTGAAATTGTTTGCTTATGTAAGTAGTATTTGAGTTTTCTTTTACAGTGAGAAAATACTTGGTATGGAGACGGTATAGTTAACAGCACTGAGGAGACCTCTTGCGTCTTACCTTAATCCAAATGCACTGGTCGCCATCAACAAGGGCATACAGGCAGTCAGACTATGCTCCAACAATATCCTCCAGTTCTTAACTGGTAGTGCTGGCTGACACATGTTGACCTGTATAATGGTTGTAAAACGTGTAGTTATTAAACTCATTCAGTTGTATTTGTAATACAATCAGTGTACCAAGTATATCCAACGGTGGCCCAGAAGTGTAATCCACTTAGTAAACTGTCGTTCTCCATGATTAATTGAATGCATCATAGCTGGAATCTTATAAGTCTGCATAATGACAGTGTGTATGTTGAATTATGATGGCTGATTTTAATGAGTATATAACGAATGCTTCCCAAACCAGAGATAAAAATAGTGCAACGTTTGTATTGTTGTCATTGGCATCGTATCACATAGTGATCAATATGTCAATGTCTTGCAAAGACATAAGTGCACCTAAAGCCACAGTGGTGCATAGTAGCGTACATATGCCGTAAAGTTATTCATCATTATTACAACACGTTAGTGTTTGGTTTTATACAGGACTTGAGCTGGCCTATATCTATGCGCCGCGGTCAATGCAAGGCATCATCATGGCACTCTACTGGTTTTCGCAAGGCGTCGGTTCTCTGCTCGGTTCAGCCACCATCATGTGGTTTGAAGGCATCTGGTTTACAGCATTTAATTACGGCAACATCAACTGTCCGACATATGAACAGGCCCGCAAGATTTGTCACCTTGACTACTACTTCTACTTTGTTGGTGGTCTGCAGGTGCTTGGTATTGTGATGTTTGTGGTGGTGACTTGGGGCCTTGGTATTGGTCGACCAGTGCCACTACGTATACAGAGGCGAGGCCACACACTGGTGCGTCCATCTGACAGTCCTGCTAGGTCTGGCAATTCCAGCAACCCTGTTGATATGTCAAGAATACCATATGCTCACCTTCGAGCCATTAATAATAGCCAGTCTCCTGAAACATGAGACATATTGTTGGCTTATGCACAGAGCTGTGCAAACTGCTGATGCTGTTGTAGTCATTGTTGTCCACGAATTCCAGTTTTCTAACAGCAGATGTGGAATAAATATCTCCAGAGAAGCCACCTCACCTGGGGTGTTAAATGGAAACAGTATGGAGAAGCTGCGATTTCGCATGCAGCTGTACTTTATAACCAGTTTAAGAGACAAGAAAACTAATAGCACTAGTAGTAACTTCCAGTCTCTGTTTCACATTCATGCTAGTTTTAAATTTTGTAGTATAAACAGTGCCACGGATACTGTTAAACATCTATACTGTTTTACTGTGATTATCAATGGTGCTGTTGATGACATTGAATATTCTCGACCTTTGTTATGCGTGACTTGCAAATAACGTAAATCATATGAAACAATAGGTCACATTGGGAATGCTCACTGGTAGCACTTCCAGTGCTCATACTCCTGGCGCGCTATTCACAAAAGTTCGTACACCAGTTTCTGTGCGTAAAGTTTGCGTATGCAAATTCTTACATGCATAACGCTATTCAAAAACTTTCTTACGTACGAAAACGCGTAAATTTGTGTAAATATATACACGATTTGACCTGTCGTACGACGGAAAATATTCGTAAATATAGCAAATCCGTGAGGTTGGTTACCTTGCTGTTCGGTTTTAGAATCACAGCAGAAATTTGCTTACGGTGGCCTCTGTAAAATGTAAAATTGTAAATAGAAGAATTGCATCCTAGATTACGTCAGAATTTACATGGAAAGATATTAAATATCATGCAACGTACGACTGTTTTTCAGGTCGACTCCTGCGAGTCGACCTAATATAGTGGGTCTCAGATGTCCGTCCGCCCGTCCGTCCACAAAACGTTTCTTCGATTTCAATTAAATTTGCTATGTAGGTGGAGGTCGACGAGTGATGCATGACAGTATGCAGTATGACCCGATCCAAGGTCAAGGTCACGAGCCACTGAAAGTCGGAAATTCGGCCATTTTCAATGGCTATCTCCTCCCCCATTTATAATGGGGGCTGGCAAATGACCACGGATTCTTACATTAGGGGGTAATGCCTAAAGCTTAGGATTTTTAATTTTTGTCGTAGTTTTTGTGTCACTTGACTTTGAAGTTGGCAGTAAGTAGGAGTCGACCGTCAGTCTCGTATGGGGCTAATTTTCAGTATAATTTCAAAATAAACATTACAATCCATCAGATGGTCAAATTGGCACATTCTTTAATATTTTAGAAATAAATTGAAAAAACACGCTATACTTAGCTACTTAATGAACAGGCCCAATGCGCCCAGGAATAGACATTCTATAAACAGAATACAATCATTGCTGGCTGCACATATGTAAGAGTCCCTAATCTTATGAACTGATAGTGAATAGCATGTACAAAAAATCGTAAAACTTGCAAAATTTTTGCATATGTATGCATATAATAGTGAATAGCACCCCTGGTCTCAAGGATGTGCTATGCAACAGACTGATGTCAGCTCATATTGGTAGAACAGTATATCTGTCAGACCAAACAGTGTCATGTTACCTAAGTGCTTTAATGATGACCAGTGATGTACTTTGTAACAGTGGCTGGTCCATCGTGCTACTTCTGTACGATCTGTTTGCTATAGCTTAGTTTTTCTCATTTGCTGGCAAAGTTTTAACTCTGTGGACCAGCAATCGCAGATAAAAGCCAAGTTCTACATGTTTATTTGTGTATTACATTGTTAGCAATATTTGATGTTCAACAATGCAACACTGTACAAGTGCACTGTAGATATTTTTGATAGTTATTTTATCAGCGTCAATATATCGGTGTGTCTACTTTTAGTGCTTTGGTTTTGTTTTCATAACTTTTGCAATGTTCTGTTTGTGACATTTTAAGTTATTTTATTTTTGCCTTCATATACATTGATGACTTATTATCTCTTGAGAGTATAAGTGAGCAATAGCATTAGCATGAGAAATCAGGAAATGTACAATTCTACTGAAGAAGGCTGCATATGGGCTGTTAATTGCAACCAGTTTTATGCTAATTTTATGCCAGTGCCCATTTTATATTTCTTTTGTAATGTACACGATAGTAAAATTACCGTGTGATTTTAAAAATTTCAAGAGTAGACTTGCGGACACGTCATTGTGTTTGATGTGCCTTGATTAAGGTTGATCTGTGGTTTGTGTATGTGCTCATGACTGCTTGTTTATAACGGACCATATTGTATTATGCATGTCATCACGTGATGTCACACGAACAGTGGACGTATTTGAGAGAATATATTTGATCATGTTATCATCATTATTTTCTACATCAGAGTGTACACGGAAGCAGCATACATTTACTGCAAAACACCTACATTTCACATGCGTCATATGTTCTCGATATGACTAGAATTGCGAAATTAAATACACACGAATTTCTGGAATTTGCCCATTACCATAACTTTATCTGCATACAATATCAAATCCTTGAAAATACATCAGATTAAAAGATAGCGAATTTTCTAAGAAAATCGCGAAATTAAGATGCAGCGAAAACAGTGTTTTGCAGTATACTGCTCAAAGACAGTTAACTCACACAGTGACTGCAGCCTGTCATTACGTTAATTGTCATATGGTCTGTAAACAGTTATGCAATGTATGTGCTATGTGCATCGAAAACGTTGTATAATGTCAATATTTTTTGTATATATTACTGATAGTATGCAAATAAAATTATGAAAAGGTAGACGGAATGGCAACCAGAGTATCAGCACATGTGCATTGTCTGTCAAAAAATATCACGCAGCGTTTTTAGCAACTGAGCAAGAATTGCCAGATTTTAACAATTTTTGGCAAAACAACAAAAACTGGTTTATTTTTCCACCTCACTAGACTTGGTGTTTCTGCACTACTTGGCAAAACAAAACATGGAAATTGCGTCTTATTGCTCAAATGCTGTATGCTGCGTTGCCAAAGGACACAGTACATTCAAATTCACAGTTGAACGATTCACAGCTATACCACCCTTCATTAGCTGAACGAGTGATTGCCTGCATGAAACAGGAAGTGATGAAGGGAGTATAGTATCTAGCCATTTTAAGCATATGCTCAACATTCACCGACTGTGTTATGGGGTCAGATACTGTGTTAAGAATGGGAGATGATCTTTGTTGAACATTACATGCATGTCGGTGGACAGTATTGCTGTGATATCATACTATCTCATATGTTAGCTGCTATCAAACACTTTGTAGGTTGCAATTTTGTCTTTCAGCAGGACAGCATACTGGCAAACTGGGTATGTACCACAGTCCAGCTGCTGCACTGCAAACTGATTTATCCTAAGCTATAGCAGGTAATCGGGTTGTAAGTTATAGCTCCGAAGAAATTAAATAATGACTGGTCGAAGCCTGGCAAAGCAGTAATACAACACAGGTGAACAATGCAATTTCCATGTTTTGCCAAGTACTGCCGAAGCATTATCAGGTGAGGTGGGAAAATAAGGGTTGAGGTTAATATATCGCTGTCCTTCGTTCATTGGATAGGGATAGCTCTCCACCCCTGACCTTTTGTCTCTGATATAGCAATATTTGTGCTGAAAGGGGGCCTTAAACTCCAACTAACTAACTATTAACATCAGACAATGGTTGGAGCTAAAAATGTCAGGGTGGTTTTTGTGACACTGTGTAGATTACAGATGATAAACGTATTGTGAACATCACTCGTAGCACTTTAACGTTGGCTGAACTTGAAGTAATAATTCTGGTGAAGATACTGAAAAATGTACTGTTCTGTTTCTGCATTTATTGCATACATTTAAATTTAATTATACTCATGTTGATTTATGCAATTCTTGTATGTGGTGGAAGTCTATGCAAAAAGTTCTGTGTAGGTTATAAAAGGCAATATTCTTTTAACAAAATATCTGTACTTTTACAAATACTTGTATGATTATTAATTGGCACAAAACGCCAATACTATACACGTGTAGTTTATCAACATCAGTAATTAACGCACACAGTGTTGCGTGGTGATGCTGCAGTAGGGTGTTGGACTTGTGACTGACAGGTCGCGGGTTTATTTCCCAGTGGGTCCGCTTTCACGCAACATAGGTCAACTCAGCTTGCATCCCTCTGGGGTCGTTAAATCGAGTACCGGCTTCGGCTGGGGGTAAAGGCGGGATTCTGACCTCTGTTGGGTGGCAGGTAACACTGTGTGATCCCATGTGGCATGTGAGTTTCCCATAGCGGTGAGACATAAGTTATTGCTAATTGCTATGCACTGTTTACGTTACTTGACATACACTGTTTCCAGGTATATTTGGTTGGCTGTGGAGTGGACATTATTGATGTCCAGCCGTGTCAGTGCACTGAACACTCACTTCAATTATTGACATGATACACAAGAAAACACTTCACATTAACATACAGCAACGGTCCATTCGTGTGTCTAGGCATTAAAAGAAATCTTGAGCTTTGGCTCGTTTTGGCAGGTTCAATAAATTGTCCGTCAATGATTCGCTGTTGGTTTCTCGGCGTTTTGACGCTGATCGGCCTGTTGGAGTTTTTGCTGACTGTGTTGGCGTACGGCTTGGTGAAGGTGTCGCAACCGTCGGTGTTTTACTGCCCGGCGTTCTGTCTGAAGGACTCGGTGTGTACGAAGCTTTGAGTGCCTGGTCTGTGCTCGTCCGAATGCCAAGTTTCTTGCTCGCAAGACTCTGAGCAGCAGGAGACAGGAACTGCAGTCGATCTGTCTTTGATGAACCGAATTTCGGTGACGGACTGTAAACATAAACAATAGCATTAATTAATTATGTGTTATGCTAGAAATGAACCAGGACTATTATCATACAGTGGCAATGGTCACTTAGCAGATACCAGATAACTAGCAAAAGACTAAGCACATAAATTCAGATACTGCTATAAAGCAGCATAGAGACAGATCACTTACAAGCATAAATAATTAAAAATGCTGCTTCTACTACTATCAGTTTACTGTTATTATGCAACAGCACGGAACAGCTTTGCAAAATATGACACTATTATAGGCTTTCTGTCCATCTGTCACATACTGACTAAAACGACTGGCTATACAGTTGTGCAGTTATCACAGCCCAGAGACCCTAGTTTTCTAACGCCAAATATCCCATCTTGCAGAATCCACTGCAGCACCATCTGTTTGCAATAGCATAAGCTGCTTGTATAATCAGCCTAGTTAGGCGAGTTTGCACTAAAGCATTTCTGGAGCTTACTTTTTGGAATGCCCTTCCTATTAACCAACTATGAGTGTCAAAACACTGAAGGGGACAAAGTTCTTCAAAAACTGGTGAATACTGTTCAAATGCCATTAGAATACAAGACTGCTAGGACTATGGTTGGCAATGCATGCAAACAGAATAAGAAATGTGAGGAGAGACAAGATTTCACCACTTGGTATTATGAATACAGATTTAGATGACAAAACTGTATGTAATACTACTCCATATTACAAAGACGCAGGAATCCAAACCTTGACAATGATGCAGTGGCGTGCTTCAGAGCCACTTCTTTTTTGTCTCGATGAGCTCTACTGGCTTTCTCTGCAAGTTCGTGGAGGAGTCGTTCTCGCCGCGGCACTTCGGGTATTTTAAACACTGGTCCTCGGCCACTGGGAACAACGGGCGTGTCAGAGCCATCGAGACGGAATGGTGTTCCTTCGATTTCACCCCACGTCATGAGCGGAGATGCATCAACACCTGGTACATACACACATGCAGAATGGACTTAATTATTTAGCATTACGGCATAGACCGTGAAAACAACGGGAGCACAGCTATTCCAATACAACTACTATCAACGTCGTCCAAAGGAATCTGACAGCCAGCGACCGAATATGACCACACACAAGTTATTGGTGTTACACTCATTAAAAACCTATCCATGGATAACCGCATCAATGTCATCAACAAATCTGTCCATCATCATATCGATGCATTGCGGCATATCCGTTCCTCCATATATCTGAAGACATAGCCAAAATGGTAGCCTGTGTGCTTGTTGGCTCTCGCCTCGACTATACAAACTCTGTTTTATACGGTACCACTCAGAAAAAACATATATAAACTCCAGAAAGCACCGAACCTCTTTGCACATGCAAAACATACTAGTTCCTTTCAGTCCAGTTACCGCATGTTGGCGGCGTGGCGTAGTGGTAACGGCGTTGGTCTTATCAACGAAGTTACTCTACGTCAAGCCCGGTTAGTACTGGGATGGGTGACATGTCCGGGTTCGACTCCCGGAGGCGGCACTTTATTTCGGTATGTAACCAGCCAACCAGGTCGACTCAGCCTTTCATCCTTTCGAGGTCGATTAACTTGAGTAGTAAGCTGTAATCGGCTGTGTGTTTCCTCGCAC
>Ga0209363_1001034_pt1 | contig 12510 bp, 7 predicted proteins | sample WorMetexBAHAMAS3_FD_187385 | JGI IMG/M metagenome (GOLD analysis project Ga0209363, IMG submission 187385) | Marine gutless worms symbiont microbial communities from Max Planck institute for Marine Microbiology, Germany - Inanidrilus exumae... | ecosystem: Host-associated > Annelida > Digestive... | reverse complement strand
TTCAACAGAGAACATACGAGTTCCTATTAGCATTCCATAGTAACTATGTCTCTATCTTGCACCCTTTCTGAGATGTTGAAAGATATAGGTCGAACATTGCCTATTTTAACCTACACCACCTCTATTTGACGCCCCCGTTGGGGGTGACCCCGTCAGAATTTCGCCGAGATCTTTGGCATGAGAAAACTATTAGAGTCCCTGGACTATTGTACAGTATTGTTTGTGTGATCCTAGATGTAGCCTTCTTGGTAGAACACCGACTTGTGACGGACGGACGGACACGATGACAGCATATACATTGCTAGCATAGCGTCATGCGGTACAAATCGTGAATACCGTGTGTTAATGTTGATAGGTGAAGCCGCTTGGAGTGATTTGGGGTAGGTTTCTTCACTGGAACAGAACAAATACAGTAATGGTCGACGACCTTCGCCGAAATTTTATCATGAATCCTGAGAATGGTTTGAAGGTTGTGCTTTCTGTAGTGCTGTTCATTAGCTGTGCTGTAATGGTTGTTGTTGATAATGATGTGTAATGATAATGTGATGACTGGTAGATAAAAGGTAGATTTCTTCCCAATCCACCCCACTTTGGGCTGGAGTACCCCCTTTCCTGCCTTTTTCCTCCTTTGTGCATTCACTCTTTCATCTTTTGCTGTTTTTTTACTTTTCCCTTTTCCCTTTCCTCGTTCACTTTACCTATTTTCTTCTTTTGTCCATCCTTTCCCTTTCTACTATAATAGTCACCACTCAGTTTCCAGGCTGGAGGTCGTAGGAGGCAATCGAACCTGGGTTTAGTTTGTTTATTTTGTGTTATCTGTATTGCTTAGTTAAGATTTATTGTGGTGTTTTGTTGTATTTGGTTTAGTTAGGTCTTGCGGGGAAATAGTTGTCTTCCGGTGTTGTAGGCGCTAGCATAGTAATTTAAATGAGACTCTCTATCCCTTTCCCTTTTTCGGTGGCTGCTGAACAGAAAGGCGGCCAGGGTTGAGGTTAATATATCGCTAGCCTTCCTTCGCTGGGTAGGGATAGCTCTCCACCCAACCTTTTCTCTGATATAGCCATATTTGTGCTGAAAGGGGACGTTAAACTCCAACTAACTAACTCTTCCCAATCCACATGCAGTTGTCGGGTGCAACTGATATAAGTTTTTGTTGTCTTTAGCCAGATACCATCTTCAGTCATCCAAAATGTATACTTGTAGTCTTTTGTGGTGCCTGTTCAATGAGTTTGTCAGAGATGCTTTCTACAAGTACACGTGCTTAAGAAGGCACGTCTTGAGGTTGACCTCGAACTATGTTAATATATTATAATAATGTGGTCTTTTTCAATGTAGGCAAAGATTATTGCACACGTTTGGTTCTGATAAGCTGAAACTGCAGAGTCTGTAATATAAACTACACTAGAAAAGACATGGGCTCAGTTTCTGCACAGCATGGTTGACAGTTCAATTGATCAATGGTGAAAAAGACTGGAAGTGTGTGTCACACAGAAGGTGGTCACTTTGAACATTTGCTGTCACGTTGCTTGCCTAACATTCAAGTTGCCATACATCACAAACGACTCTTTTCAGAGCCAGCAACATTTGGAGGAAAACAACATACCTTCAATCAGATGAACAAGTTCTGCATTTCACATGGTAATGTGGTGACATTTTTCAGATGTGGTGAGCAAGTTCACAGTAATGGTTGCAGTTCATTTTATTGTAAGATAACACAAATACAGTGTATACTGTACGTCTTACCTGGAAATCAATGGATATGCAACTTATCATGAGCCCTTCAAAGTTGGAAATCAGGACATTTTCAACAGCTATCTCCTCTGCCATTTACAATGGGAGCTGGAAACTGACCACGGATTCTTAAACTATAGCACCATATCTGAATTTGATCTGGTCGGATTTCTGACATTGGTTGCGAAGAGTCGACCGTCAGTCCCGTACGGGGCTAATTTTGTAGCATGTACGTTATTTCAACAGTCAGTTTACTTGCTTTCTTGACTCGAGAAACCTTTGTGTAATGTGTAGATTCGTCCATTCAAGAATGCTCATGCAAGCCGCTCCACCGACCACGAGTTACAATATCTGGCAGACTATTTGAAGCACATTGCACAACAGACAGACTTCAGTGATCTCAAACACAAACACTGGGAAAGGTAATACGATGTGAAACTCGTCTACTTCTTGTATAATTGTCAACCTGTAAGTTATTCCTAATTATACTTTTTTTATACCTTAGCCACCCAACGATATTGGCTAAGGCATTGTTTTTAGGCTGTACCATTATCCCGTTCATCCTTCCATTTGTTCGTCTGGTCATATATCACGATGGTCACGATATGTTATCTCATGAACGGCTTGAACAGTTTTGATAAAACTGATAGGTAGGCCTCTACTGATGACCTGATTATGTTCTGGAAGTCAAGGTCACAGCAGGCCGTCGAGGTAAAATCTTGTGAACTCCATATCTCATTAACTACTTGGGCATTGTCGATGAAACTTACAGGGAACAACCATTAGCCCCCACTCATGACCTGGTTACATGTTGGAGGTCAAAGGTCAAGGTCACACCTTAGTTCAAGTATGTGTAGGCAAAGGCGTCCACTTCTACGCTGGGTGTCGAAGTCTATCTTCTAGTTGTTGGATGAACCTGCATCTAGATGTAGGAAAGTCTATGCTTGACCAGCAAGAACAGAAAGGTCATTTGAGACTGAATGTACTGTTTAGTGGATTCTGGCATCACTTCCCTGAGAGTCGGGATCAAGAACAATACAAGGTTCAGTTGTGATTTTCGCTGGTCGGCGTGAGTTCCCTTCAGTAAGTAAGTAAGTACGTTTGTTAATATTGTAGCATAAAACAATGCTATCAAAAGCTAAACATAGGACATGCAATCAAAGTTCTTTCAAGGCAGACTCAGCAGTAAATTTGTAATAAAGTATTAGCAAAAGATCCCGACATTCCTGAATCGCATTGCAACAATACCTTGTCATGTATCGTTAATACACATTTCGGGTTGTTGCTGTTCTGGCATTAATATATCACAAGGTAGTGTAGCAACACATTTGAGGGGTGGTGGGATATTTTGTTATCACTTTACAAATTTGCTGGTAAGTCTGTCAGTGAAAGACTTTTGACGAAATTAAGAGGCAAAAATATAGTGGCACCTTTTCTCCAGACACGATGTATAAGATGTGTATGTGTTAAGGATAGGGGTCACGTAAAAACTTCCGTTTTTACATAATTTTTACTTGGCAGCCCATGTCTACTTTTCTGCACACTGCACTAGCTCAACCAAGCTAGTTTTTGGCATACAGGCTTCCCTCGACTTATACTACACAGTTATTAAAAGTGCAAATTAGGATATCTCCGAAAATAAAGGTTGGCCTAATTCCTTCTGGAACATTGTCTCAAACTCTTGGCTTGAAAAATTGCCATATAGCACACCGTCTGGTCGAGTGCGAGAAAGAAAGGAGACGGCCATTTAACGACCCTGGACGCGTGACTGAGTGTCGTCAACAATAGACGACGACCGTCGATTGTTTCTCGCACTTGGCGTCCAGCTGTGTATACAACGCGATATGCGTAAAGGACCTGCCTTCGTGGCCGAGTGGCTAACGCACTCGGCCACCATGTGCAGTAGAGCGTGAGTGACGCGCTCAGTGGCCGGGGTTCAACTCGGTGCCGGGTGCGACCACCTACCAAAGAATTATTTCTAATAATTCCTATGCACATGGTGAACAGGGAGTTAATCCCGGGCAGGTAAGAGGGTTCGACTGTGTCCTCTATAAACTGTGACCGTTGCTGATGCCTTGATTAGCAGCGTCAAGGTATCAGGCGCGCTGATGTGAGAGCCGAAGGAGATAGATGTGGCTAAGACCACTGGCTAGGTGCTGAAGAAGTGCCGGTCAGGGATGGCACTGAATAAGTGCCAGTCCGGGCTTAGCCAGACAGTAGGCCACGCCTAGAGGGGGCACGCTTAGAAATATGTGACAAGCTGCTCACGCCTACTCAGTACTCAAGCCTTCTTCCACCCTACACAGTGCGCACATACACTGCACACACCTACCAATTCCCCTCCTCTCCCTGGGCTGGCACATAAAGTTCTCAGCGCTGGGGTCCAGACTAGGCTGGACCCCTGCCCGCAATAACGAACAAACTATAGGCGTCAAGCATAATAGTTGGCTGTGTATTTCGTGATAAACACGATTCCATGATATGTAGATTTCAAACTGAATTGATTGAAGTAAATTATTTTTCGTAAGTCGTAATCAAAATCACAGATGTCAAAATACACAATTCATGATGTCATCTAAAACATTTCCTAAAATAAATAACTAAATAAAGTTAGTAAGTAAATACCGGAAAAGGTAAATACTGGATAAACACCTTAAAATATTCTGTCAAAAGGTAAGTACCTCGGGTAAATAAATACCTAATAGGTGCTTACTGGATAGTTTTTTATATGAACGACGCAACATAGCTGCGTATGATAATAAAATGACAAGTCTTCAGTTGTCATTTAATACTGTTAACAGAGACGGAGATAATAAAGTACACATTTCTGTGATGCAGTATAGCATAATTTCAGAGATTTACTTTGTTATTTGTGCACTAGGTAATATAACCAACATTCTGTCACCATCTAGAACAGTGTTTGGATTCACTATTCTCTGAAACATTATATTAAAGCTGTGCTAACTTTATCTTCTGTTACTGTGTCCTATGTTGTTTTGTTGTCTTCAACTAGGTACAGAAACAAGAAGTTGTCAGTGAAGCGGCGACACGATGAAAATCCTGATACCGACTGATTTGCGCTAGCCTTCGTCAAACAGACCATGTGATGTGTATTATGTGACATCTACAGGGTGGGCCAAAAAACTGCACCCCTACTGTTTCTCAACAAATTGTGCGAAAGTGTGCCAATAAAACTTGGTTTTGTCAGATTTTAAGTGTGACATAAGTAGTATCGCACAAGCATTTGATATAGACTATTATTCAATATTTTATTGGTTAAATATTCTATGCACGACATTATACTTGATGCCAAGCTGCGACACTGGTAAAGATATTAAAATTCTTACTTAAAAAACTGAGAACAGCAAATGAGTGACTTAGTAAGAAAATTTGCTGTGAAACAGTGGTGTAGGAGTGGACTTAAAATGTTTTTAAATAGCAGTCATGATTCCTGGTTTTTAAAGTGATGTCATTTTACACACTGTAGCAGACGCTAATGAGTCATCCCGATTTTTGACATTGTACCATAGAATATTTAACATTATAATGGTAATAATGATTACACGATTATCTTAAAATACCAGTAAAACCACTGTTCTGTCACAATTTTACTGTTATAGCAGCATAAGAGATGGTGGTGCAATTTTTGGTCCACCCTGTTTGTTAAGTTATATCAGCTCACTGAACTGTGATGAAACTCCAACTGCAGACATGCTAAGTTTTGTGGTACTTTTTGATGTTGCTGTGAAAGATGTGACCGTGACCCTGGAAAGGACAGTAATTATCTGTGTTAACTGGCAATCAATATTAGTGGATGCATCACGTGTCTGTATACATTTGACGACGACTGCGTTATATTACAAGATTATGCAGTTTTCTTAGAAACTGCAGTTTATGACTCAGACAGTGCCAGAAACATCACAGGCAAAGGTAGGTCAGAGCCTCATGGTGAAGGTTGAGTGGTATACTTTTTTGCATGTTTTTTGTATATACGCAGATAAACTGTGAATGACGGTTGATAAGTCTTATTAAGAGCCACGCAGCAAATCCAGAAAAAAGTTGAGGCAAGACCTAAAATCACTTCTTATAATAAAGCTGAATTCTAATTCACAATACTATTTTACAACCATTTGCATTGTGTGTATATTTACAGTCAGTGCTACAGTCAGTCTGATTCTGAAGACAGTCCCTCAAATTCATCTGCATTTCCGCCAATTGCCTGCCAGAACTGCATTGTCACTTGTTCTGCGTATTTCTTTCTGTCTTCAGCTGACAGGCCTCCAGCAGCCTCTAAAACAACAACAGTTTTGAACAGAAATGTACATGGACGCATACTTGGCTTTTGTTTAATCGAACTTATTTGCTGTTATTCCACGACAGGCTCAGTACCCAGAAGGGAACATGTGGGATAACTAAAGCAGGCGGTATGCCCTTCACTTCATCAAACCAACAGTGTCAAAACATCAAATGGAAATCAAAGCACAGACCCTCATTCACAGCCTCATTGTTTCCTGATTCGTCAACTGATGGAGGAAAGGTGTATGCTTTATTCCAGTTCTGCAATGCCTGCACCCAATTTCTTTTCCATCTCGATAACCAGAAGATGGACTTCGACGCCTCAGAGTCGACGTAGATGCCTGCCACCTAATATTTGAACCAAGGTGTGACCTTGACCTGTCACCTCCAAAATCTAGCCAGGTCATCAGTAGCCCTTTTGCTGGATCACACCACTAGACCCTACTATCAGCAGGGGCTGATACACTGATACAAATGTGATCCAGAAAGAGCATGTATTAACACAGTATATCTGCTGCACTTCTGTGGAGGCTTGAATTCTCTGACCAGGAACTGTCACAGGAAAACATCAAATGGTGTGTATAGGGATGAAGTTATAACACCTGTATGGAAAAGGTCTATCCAGCTGATAGCAGAACATCACAACACCTGTAACAGAAGAAGACAGCAACCTTTCATAATGCGGAGTTGTTCAAACAGTTGTTCAAACGAGTCTTCATCATTGTTGTCATCAGCCACGTCTGTTCTACCATCAGCACGGCTGTGTGCTGTACCAGTAGCCACATCATTGGCTACCAACATGTCTGCAGTCACAACATCACCATCAGCTATCAATTGTCACTCACAACAGCTAACTAACTCCGTGTCAGTGACAAAAAACAGGAAGACCCTAAATAAACATGAACACAACAGACAGCCAGTGCAAAGGATGTGGCATTCATTCCATCAGTCAAGAAAGGATGAGATCAGACAGTGAAGTCAGTGGTTTCAGTTTCATTCTGTGCTGTGTTCTGACACTGTTGGCTGGACGACAGAAATGGCATCATCATCAACACTGTAAAACATCTAATCGTCCTCCAAATCAAGCAGTCAACCAGCTAGGGTTAGAACGATACCAAGCTCAGCACCCAATACCCAATACTTTGGCTTCTCACGATACCAATACCCAATACCGATACCGGAAGTGACGTCATTCGTTCTAATAAAAATACATTAGTACTACTGGCGAGTATAAAGTATCATTCTCACTGCGGCCGTCGACGGCCATAGCACGCCCGCAATCGAACGTGTGAACACAGGGGACGGTCTAAAAATTTAGCATTGAAGGCGTGCTACCTATGACTGTCGACCGCCGTAACACGCACGTTATGGACGTAACGCGAGACGATCGTAAGGCGCGCGTTACGACGATAACAACTTGTGCGTTACGGCCGCAGTGAGAATGCTACTTAACCAAGCAGACCCGCGGAGTCAGGCGAAAGTTACCGGCAAACAGTGGGAATGGAGAGCCGCGAAGTACAAGCATGTACTCGTTAGTCGTCACCTAGACGACGGTGTCGTTCACTCATTTCCTACGCGGACCACCCATACCGCTGACTGACAGCCGGGCGCTGAGTTATTCCCGTTTGGCAGCAGATTATTTATGACTGGCGACTGCTAAAACTGTCGGTCACTGTCCTGGACGACTGAAGCTGTTTGATGCAGCCAAGGTGCGTGTTGGCGGCATCAAGCAGCTTCAGTCATTTGAGCGTCGCCGGGAGTGGAGACGTGACGCGTGACAAATTAACTGTTGGTATCGGATTTCACACGCGCACTTTACCCGCACTCCCACCCCTGGTGTTTGTGTATCGCTTTCCCACGATCTGCAGTGAGGCGGTCTGCCCACATACGGCTTATCAGATCGTCGTGGAGACGGCGCCGCAGACTGTTGTATGCCCAGTATTGGGCACGATTACTAAGAAAAGTATTGGGCCAATACCAATACCACCCAATACTGGCAAGTATTGGCCAATACCCCAATACCGGTATCGTTCGAACCCTACAACCAGCTAATACTTAGCCAAACCAGACAACTGAAGAAAAGGCCAGATTAATACAAAAAAAAACAATTGTTAGTCTCAGGATTAGGTCAGTTGGCCTGTCTGCACTCACTGCGCCCCTCAGACATTAGAAGTATTCTCAGTGCTGAAGCCTCGAGGTATTTAACAGGCAAACACTATTCTGACATGTACTGAACAGCATCCAATCAGTGAAGGCAAGAAGTACTCCACTGAAGAGAAACATCAAAACAACCCAACAAAAAACGTCATTGTTCACAATCAGTTCATTTTCAGCAGAAAATACAATTACAGTATCTCATCCACATTCGTAATCTACTAGTATACAGTTACAGAAGTTTACATTGGGATAAGGTAAAATAGCAGGACTGGCATCCAAATAAAATGTAATGGCATTCACTATTGTGTAAAATACACAAACATGGCTTGTACTTCAAAACAGCAAACCTTACAGTGAGTAAGTTGGCAAGTTAGTTTCATATTCAAATTTACAAACATTAATGGGTGCAGTGACAGCATTGTCAAACAAGTGCTACAGTGGACACCACAAGGCCACCGAGAAAGAGGACGACCAAGAAACACGTGGAAAAGAGATCTGGAGAGGCAGATGTGGACAGCGGGCTTCAGGTTTAGCTGGAGGAAGATGGAGACGGCAGCACAAGATACAGCTGGATGGAGACGAGTGGTCTGTGGCCTATGCTCCACTGGGAGCGACAAGGCATAAGTCAAGTAAGTCAATGGGTGCAAAGTGCAAACATATGTAGGTTTACTTTACAACGTTTCATTATAGCAGCAGGACTGCATAATGTAACAATGAAAAGATATCTATTAATAACATCAACGACTCGTACATCATTGGTCTCAGGCAGAAATGAACCCATATATCAGGGTTACGATACATCACTTTCACCGCTAAGCCATGGCTGATCACAGACCTAGCCTACATAAGCTGCTGCTACTAGTTTTAGTGTTCTGAGATGTAGTCCTCCAGACCGCGGTCTTGGTCTCAAGACCGCTCGAAAATGAAATTTTGCCATCTCGGTTTTGTGGTCTTGAAGGATCGGTCTCAGCGGTTTTCGAGACCGATCAATAATTTGTTAGCATGCATGTGTCGTAAAATTATAATCCTTTTTACACAAGTTAATAACAAAGATTGTAATTTATACAAACTTCACTAAATTTGTAATGCCGATTTGTGAACTATATGACAGTCTTGTGATGACTGGTTTACAACGTTCAAGAAACCTTCACTGTTATTCTAAGCAATGTGTATTTGTTATGTTTTATTTGCCGGTCTTGGTCTTGTGGTCTGCTGGTCTTGAGAAGACTGTTATTTTTCTCTAACTGGCCTAGTTAGATCGAATCTCTTCGACAGAGTCGACCTAATAACGCCGGTCTCAAATGTCCGTCCGTGCATACGTGCATCCGTCCACAAAAAGTTACTTCGATTTCAGTGAAATTTGGCTTGTAGTTAGAGGTCGATGAGTGATACACAATGGTATGCAGTATAACGCTATCCAAGGACAAGGTCACGAGCCCTTCAAAGCTGGAAATATGGCCATTTTCAAAAGCTCTCCTCCGCCATTTACAATGGGAGCTGCTAACCACTTATTCATAAACTAGGGCACAATATCTAAATTTGAATGGGCTGGAGTTTTGATATTTAGCCTTGTTTTTGTGTCACATGACTTTGAAGGTGGCATGGTCCGTCCATTGCAAAGAGTCGACCATCAAAGTCCCATATGGCGTATGGGACTGATGGTCGACTCTTCGCAATGGACGGACGGAGCTAATTTATCTTTTGAATTACTCTTAGTGACGCCATGCCTTCCAAAAGTGAACATTTATGATTCGTGTAGGAGTTTTTATATGCCAGACGCCCTTCCTTGTCAGCCCACTAACAGTGTCAAAGCACCACCATTAGCTCACGTTTTAACGGTCATTTTCCATGAAAACCTCAGTAAGCCAGCTGTCCCGTTGACTCTTTTCCTCCACTGACTTCGAAGAGTACAATTTGCACCAATATTTTTACAGGCAGGACGTCCCCCAACCAGCAGGGTAATGCAACGAAGGAAAACTCAAGGCAGCGATAACTATTAGAAAAGAAAAAAAACATAACAACCTTTAAAAAGCACTTTAACACACTGCAGCAAAACAAACAAGAGGATTCTAACCAATCAGTTGCTGAGTAGTTTTGCTGCTATCAACTGGAAGCTGTGATGAAGTAGCCAAGGCAGTATCACAAGTGCTGGAATGCTGATGTTCGCTTGTTACTTTGTCCACATTGTCTACTGTGTTCAATGTGGCATTATTGCTGCTCTCAGCTTGCAATGTGTGAGCTGCATCTTGCATCAGCTGCTGAATGTACGAGCTGCGTATGACCGGCTTCTCTGACGTAACAGGCACAAATAAGATAATAGTAATAACTAGAAGAAGCCAGCACTCACAAGAGTGCCATGACCCACGCCGGCAATCTGTTTGTGCTGGCTGACTGCGAAAAACACATGCAGAAAAACGGCGTTTGGCAGCAGCATCGGCCGCGGTGAAGTGACGCAGGGAAAACCCCATGTCACTAGCATGGTTTGTGCAGTGGGGCATTGCAGCGGGGAAAACCTAGTTTAGCTTATGTATGCAGCAAGCGGCAATATTGCATTCAGTCTGAAGCCCGACACAGACAGACTTGTTTTTTGTGCCATGTGACCTTTAGACCCAAAATAAATGGATTTTTATCAATCATGGTGCAACATATGTATGCCAAGTTTGGTGATCCTAGCTGCATCGGTTTTTGAGATATCATGGAGACAGATATACGCCAGTAAAAACCCTAGGCCTAACGCTGCGACAGTCATCAGTGTGGGTAACAATAGTCGTCAAAGAATTGTGATGAAAGGCCACTTTGCCTCACAGGGGCGAATGGATTCGTCCAACCTTAAGTCCATCTAATATCACAGTGTAGCACGGTAGTGCTTACACTGTTGTAAGGGCGACCAGCTATTCCTATGGAGAAGGGCAAAATTGGGGGTATCAGAACTCCGAAAGCCCCGAACCAATTGTCACAATATTTGGCATAGGTGATTAAGTCAGCGATATGACTCAGCAAACCAAAATTCAAACCAATCGCCCCAGTTGGGGCGTCCCGGCAAATGGGTGAAATATCACTCTCGTGTGGTTTTTAATTTTTTCTTTCCTTCTTTTTTTGTGACCACAATTTTTGCTCACATCCCATCTTCGCTGCAACCTTGATTTCACAAACGGCGCATCTCTAGCGTGAAATTTACGTCGGCGCATCTCTAAGGTAATGTTTACGTGCGGGTGGGCGTGGCCCGCGCGCTGTCCAATTTGTCCAATTTTGGGCTTCTGGGAGAGCAAAGTTCACAAAAACGTTGATTCACTGCTTGGGATGCCGATGACCCGCTGTGCAAAATTTGACGCCGCCAGCTTTATCCTCGGCGAAGAAATCCGTAACCGTACAAAAGAACACACAAACAGTAACCGATGTATCCACACCTTGCCTTTGGACATGTGTGGATAATAATATCTGTATAGCACCTTTGGGCCAGGAGATGCAGTGGTTGGTGCTAGTGAAGCTAGGAAACAGCGAAGACAGAGGTGTTTAAATGTGGTTCAAATGCAAACTACGTTCAATTAATAAAGACAACGGTTCACTCCTAGCCGGTCCACAACCATAGGCATCATTATGTATTACAGCAGCAACATGAGCAGCAAAGGACATGACTGTACAAGCCTGGCCATGAACCAACTCCCTGCATACAAAACATAAACACCATGCAAGGAGGCCATTCAGTCCTCACTGAGTCGGACTTTCTTCTCCAACACTCAGCTGCCTTCATCCCGGGCACAGGTCTGCAAGACGTGATTACCCTCTGGAACTACACCGTGGAGCTGTTCTTCGTCGACGCTTAGGGCAAGCAATGGATTAGTGTCGAAGTGACGCAGTTGCTTACTGCAGCGCTGTCGTCAGCATGAATCAGCACATGCGTCCACGACTGCTCATATTGCAGACAAAGTCTCACTTAGCATATGAGCACATCTACCTTTCATTATGAGGTTTGGCCAGGAATGACACGACAATGCTTCAATAATGCGTGGAATTCCAACAGTCTCTTTAAAATCATCTGCAACATACAGAGAATAGAATATTCACTGCAAATAGTTTGAAACAGGTCTAACAAGGCAATAGTAGTTATACTTTGCCTGTGCTGTGCAATCCCACCACCCCCTTTGTGGTCGACAGGACGCATCGCCTGCACTTGAAGTGCATACTGAATGATCCCGTCTGCTGCATGACATTATTGGAGATTGCATGATCCCTTTTGCAGCGAACGCGACAGCTGCAGCAAATATTGCCAATGCTTTTAAATGGGGCAGAAAACCCCCAAAATTGCCCCTTCCCCTTCAGATTTCG
>Ga0209363_1001032_pt1 | contig 12520 bp, 7 predicted proteins | sample WorMetexBAHAMAS3_FD_187385 | JGI IMG/M metagenome (GOLD analysis project Ga0209363, IMG submission 187385) | Marine gutless worms symbiont microbial communities from Max Planck institute for Marine Microbiology, Germany - Inanidrilus exumae... | ecosystem: Host-associated > Annelida > Digestive... | reverse complement strand
ACAAACGCATTTGTCATCCCCGCTTTGTCAGAATTTCGCCCAGGTCTTTGTTTGGTGATATTTAGACCATTTTGGCACAATTTAGAAGTGAAATTACGGGGAAAGGATTTGTGAAATAGGTAGGTTTTAACTTGAGCCGGGAGTGAAAGAGAGGGAGTTATGGATGACTGAGCAGAGTGGTGAATCAGAACTTTAGAAGAGGAAGAAGTGATGGGTGAAAGAATCGGCGAGTCGGATATGGAGGAACTGGTACCAGAATGAGGTTGACTAAGAGACAAAGGGAGCTGATTCTAAAGACAAGGTAAAACATAACGAAAGGCTTGATTACTATACTAAGTGTGCTTTACTGTGGTTAGGTAGCAGCACTATATGGCAAAAACAAGTGCTCTGGTATATCCGGTAAATAACGCGTGCCACTCGTGGACGAAATTTTAAGTACCGCCCATCCCTGTCATAGAGAAAATTGTTTGTTTCCGGTTTCCGGCAAAAAAGATGTTATAAATTTGTTGTCGAATTTGTACTTTTATGTGTTGTAGTGAGGCATTTTATGTTTGCTGCCGGTCGCTGGATATTAACATTTTGACAAATATTTTAATTACACGTAATATCGATGAAAATGCCGGAAGAGTGTCGAGTTATCCAGGTCACCAACGTGGCGCCTGGTGCAACAAAAGATCAGATGAAAACTCTGTTTGGATTTATTGGAAGGATTGACGATATTGTCTTGTATCCAGAACTAGACACAACGCCTAGCACTTCTCGCATTTGTTTCGTAAAGTATGAATATCCAGAAGATGTTGGAGTGTCTCTCCATCTTTCAAATACTGTTTTCATTGATCGAACATTAGTCGTTGCTCCAGTGCCGGATGGGAAGATTCCAGATGAAAAAACTGCTCTTGCAATACTGACAAACCCTGCAGGTGCTAACTCCGGTTCAGCGTCTGATGAGATTCGTCGCACGATTTACGTATCGAACCTGTCTCCATCAGTAACCCCAGAACAATTGTTACAGCTGTTCGGAACACAAGCAGGTGAAGTTAAGTATGTCCGAATGGCAGGAGATGAAGGATTTGTTTCCAGAGCAGCATTTATTGAGTTCACAGAGCAGGCCCCGGTAATGCGAGCATTAGCTCTTACTGGTCAGACTGTTGGTGGGTGCATAATTCGTGTGTCTGCAGCAAATACTGCAATAACTAAACCTGCTGGTACAGGAATGTTAGGTGCCACGAGCAAGGAGTTGGAGCAGGCAATGAAGAAAGTGAATGAAGCACAGCCTTTGATTTCAGCAGTGCTAGATCCAGACCGCAGAAGTCGCTCTGGTTCTCGTTCACGAAGATCACGTTCACGTCGATCTCGCTCCAGGCATCGCTCTAGATCGAGATCAAGAAAGCGATCAAGGTCTCGATCCCGTCGTTCACGTCGTCGTTCTCGATCAAGATCAAAGCGAAGATCACGGTCACCAAGATCCCGCAGATCGCGTTCCCGTTCTCATAGACGTCGTTCACAGTCGAAATCGCGTGATCAGCGTCGCCGCAGCAAATCAAGATCTCCAAAGTCTGGCAAGCCAAGACGTTCTCGCTCACCAGAAAAAAAGAAGACAGAAACAAAGTCACGTGATAACACACCAGCTAAACCTAATAAAGATACCTCGAAACGTGATACAGATGACAAGAAAACGAGCAAGGATTCAGAGAAAGAGCACAAACAGTCTTCACGTCATAGAAGCAGAAGTCCGAGGACATCACGTAAACGATCAAGATCACGCAGCAACTCCCCACCACGTTCTGGAAGAAAAAGCAGAGACGACCGCCGCAGAAGTCGCGAACGTAGTAAGGAGAAAAGTTCCCGGAATAGAAGTTCCAGACATGATTCAAAACAAGCAGACCAGCACAGCTCCAGAGGACGTGATGGGACTGGTGGCAATACTGATCGTGATCCCTCTCGTGGTTCTGAAAGGGAAAGCAAATTATCTGCTCCAAACAAACAAAGCGATGCAGACCGTGAATCAGATGATGATGGCTATGAACCAAAACTGGAAAGAAATGAGGATAATGCATCTGAAGGTGACGAAAGTCGCACCGAGGGTGAGGATTAGAAGCCTTCACCTGTGTAATGTAAATACTGAACATTAATTGATGAACATGTGTTGATTTGACACTTTGCATTGAACTGATTCTGTGTATGTCAGTATCATTGGCACTGGCATAACAATGAACGTCTTGGGCACCGAGAGGCAAGATGCATGATGACCCAACTCATTTCTCCAGACTTCTTTGTTATTAAGAACTCTGCTGCGATGTCTTTTTTAGTGAAAATTTTCAAAGGCATTCGAAAATTCGGTGATGCACTGAAGAAATGATGCACTGAAGTTTGTTTGGGCTTGTTTTTACTGCAAAAGCAAGTTTTGCTCCTATGTGTAGTAAGTACTAAATAGGTTGTTTTCAAGGCAAGTTAGGCAACAGTACTTACTTAGTACTGTTAAAAAACTGTAAATGGGAGTAAAAGCAACTTTATAAAGTACACTCAAACTAGGCCTGACTTTAATTTTCGAACAACTTCAAAAATCTCATTTTTGCAAGCTTGACATCAGTCAACAAGAGGTAATTGCACGTAATCGAGTTCACGGCAACTTAGCTTCATTAAATTCACACGTTAACCGTAATTAAAATGTATCCGTCTTCTTCTTTATCACTTTTCTCCAGGCAGTTTATCAGGAATGAAGTGTCTGTGCCCCCAAATTAATTCGTGGGCGATGCTTTCATAAACTATCCCTGATAGAATATCTTTGCCATTGTATGGTTATTAGAGTGAGGGTTAGGGTTACTGGAGGTTTGATGACAACATTACCTCCTGAATTTGGGGCGCTTTCAATTAATGCATTCGTTAATATTACTGATACAGAAGAGGGCACGTTTCATGTTTTCACAGGCCTATTTTCTAAACTCGAAAGTTTCAATTTCATTGTGCAAATTAGTGCAATTTATTGAATAGTTAACGGCTGTGCCCCTTGAAAGGAAAAGATGCAAAGAACATGCAAAGACTTAGTTTGAATTTTATTACTAAATTCATGATTACGAAATAATCAAGAACTGAGAAACAATTATTGCTACAAAAACGAGACCAGCGCCCCTCTTGTCTGTTGCCTGGAGGCAGTTGCCTGCACTACTTCTGGTTGTTAGGCTTCTGGTTAGCATGTTCTGTGTGTGTATATTCAGTCATATTGGTTTGTTCTTAGCTTATTGGTGTGAAGCAAACCATCTTATTGAATTATTGATTAAACATTGTGGATTGTGGTACAATGTTGCATGGTGGCTTAGTGACATACATGAATGTAAAACAGCTGTGGCTAGTGAGTAGTAAATGGCAATTGCTTTATGTGATGCAGCTTTGGAATAAACAGTTAATGGTGTCATGTTGAAGTAGCTTGCTTGATAGTCTGTGTAATCCTGATGCCAAGGACATGCTTTTTTAAATGTTGAATACTGTAAAACCCTTTAATTTGGCTGCCCTGAAAGTTTGCAACTTCGCATCCAAAATTATTTTGGTAAATTCAAACCACAGTTCTAATACATACAACATACTGTACCCATTAAACTTGGCTTAGTATCAATATTTGCATCCTTTACTTTTGCAGTTTTGCTTCGCACGCCAAGTTTGCAAAATAAAGGGCACACGAACATTGAGACTTTTACAGTTCTCTGATGTCTAAAAACCATGCCACCTTTGGCCATGGTTACTGATTATCAGCTGTACTATTGTAGTATGGTGCCTGCCATAATCAGTTGACTCTTGACTTTGAACTTTCGTCACATTTGACTCTGCGCACCACTTAACGTATTATTCTTCATGCTTGGTGGTGCCGGGTAGTATTTCCAGTGACATCAAGTGACACCTAGTCCCAGTTTGAAGGAGATGCGATGCAACAGGCCACTCTCAGTGCGTACAATGAGCATGCTGTATTGGAGGGAGAATATTCATTGTATGCAGCAGTGTCAAGGCTATTAGGAGTCCTTAATCTGTAACCAGTAAAATCCATACCAACTCCTGTTTCGTTTTACACTTGTTTTTATGCATATCTGCATGGCAAGATTCATTCAACTTACTGTAACCAATTTCGTAATTTAACAGGCAATTCAGCTGACATTTTTATGGACGGTTTGAAACAATGGTTACGTTATTTTTAGGTTTGAATTGCTGTTCGTTTTGACGCTATAAAGTTAGTAGTAGCATTGTGTTCCATGGTTTTGCTCTTAATGTTAGTCACAGTGGTACTGTTCAAGTTCTTAATACATAGTTTGACATTTTCATCAAGTTGTGTGACTGTAACTACATCAGTTATCATTTATTGAAATATTATCTTATTAACCTTGTCCTTAGTTATCCTGCCTTACGTTGCACGAAGGCCCCGATTTAAAAAAAAACAATCTTAGGAAATATCGTAAGTTTAGCATAAGTTTTTCCTAAGTTTCTCTTTTTAAGTTTATCCCAAGTTATAAAGTTAAGGAGATTTTCATGGATTTTTGCATGTAATTTACTAAAGCAATCTTAAGACTTACTAAGTTATTCCTGTATATATGCAGACAATTCTGTGAAGAAATGTTAAGTTATTTTTGAGAAATTGCATTCTTATTAAGTTGATCTTAAGTTTTGCATAAGTTCATCCCAAGTCACACTTTATCCTAAGTTTGTCCTGTGATTTTTTTGTAAATCAGGCCCCGTGATTCACAGTGACATGATTCATGGACGTCTTATTCCAGCTGCTAGCTGATTTGAACACCACTCTTATTTAGCTTTTTGGCATTAGCACACACGCCAGGTGACAGTATGGTATCGTATTGTAGGGTTTAACATCCCATTCGACACATTATACACCGTGTCCCCCCAAAAAAGGAAGACACCAAACTCATGGCCGTAACTCTGTCATTTCTTAACCGATTTTCTAAATTCTTTCACAGATATACTTAGCGGTAAATTTGCAGCATAGTGATAATTAAAGATCCCACCACACCTTAAACGTGTTGCTACACTGCCTTGGGAAATATTTTTTTTGTTGAAAAATTGCCACGTGACTGTACGACTTCTCGAGCAAGCAACACTGGCTTTCATTCCACCGGATCTATAAGGCCACCAAACAGTCCCGACCTCAATCCAGTGGACTACAAGATATGGGGCGTCGTCCAGGAGCGAGTCTACCAGTCACTGGTGCACAGTATCGACGAACTGAAGCAGCGTTTGTTTCATGTCTGGCGTAGCATGGACCAAAGCATCATTGACAGCGCAGTTGATGAATGGCATTGGCATCTGCGTCTTCGTGCTTGTGTGCGAGCAAAGGGTGGACACTACGAGCACTTGATGTGACATTATCAGTATGCCTGTCTATACAACTATGTGACATGAAACGTATTATGTTGTGTTAAATATGATATTTCTAAGGCTTGCCTCCGTAATTAGAGGTAAATTTGAACTTTTAACTTTCCCAAGATAGTGTAGCGACACGTTTAAGGTGTGGCGGGATCTTTAATTATCACTGTGCTGCAAATTTACCGCTGAGTATGTCAGTGAAAGAATTTTGAAAATTGGTTAAGAAAGGATAGAGTTACAGCCATGAGTTTGGTGTCTTCCTTTTTTGGGACACGGTGTAAGTCATTTTGGAGACGATTTTACAGGTCAGATGACCCAACCGACAGTGTAATAGCACTGAAGGATGATAGTCTTCCAGGTCAAGGGCCGATCCCACAGGCTGAGCACACTAAAAGGAAAGAAAAGGATGTAATCAAGCATTAGTATAAATAGTTATGGTTTAACAATAATGTTTTTACGTATAGATTAAAACAATGTCTGGGGTGGAATATGCGAGTATAACGAGCATAGGCCACTCCAGACAGTGTTGTAAAACGTACTTATTTCATGATCTCTCGAGTTGGGTGCACATCACGTTAGTTGGAGTTTAACGTCGCCTTTCAGCACAAATATGGCTATCAGATAAAAAAGGTCAGCAATGGAGAGCTATTCCTACCCAGTGAAGGAAGGCCAGCGATATATTAACCTCAACCCTGGCCAACTTTTTGTTCAGCAGCCACCCAAAAAGGGAAAGTAAAGTAAAGTATACGTAGATTTGTATAGCGCATCGTCGTAACTACCTTAATGCGCTCAGACATGGATCAGTTTTACCTGCAAATTACACATTGCCTGCCTTTACTCCCCAGCTGCAAAGCATCACCGCCGTTTGGCTGGTACTCATTTTACCGTTCCACAGAGGGTAGAAGGCTGAGTCGACCTGGGTGGTTGGTTACATACCGAAATTAAGTGCCGCCTCCTGGAGTCGAACCCAGACTCGGTCACCCATTCCAGTATTAACGGGACTAACCTTGTTGATCGAGACCAACGACGCTATCACTACGCCAACCCGCCACCTGAAAGGGATCGAGAGGCTCATTTAAATTATTATGCTAGCGCCTACAAAGGAAAAAGGGAAAAATAAAAAGAGCAAAAGATGAAGTGAATGGACCAGGAATCACTGTGGCAAGTGTTGATAATGCTCGGCTGATGGCTGGACCAGTGTCTTGTGATAAACTGTGTAGGCCTATGGACCAAATGCAGTTTAGTACGAGGCTACAGTGGTTGAAACGTATGCACTAGTAAGAACTAATTTCATTGTAAATTTTAATGTTTATTTGGACTCAGATTCAGAGACTTTGGACAATAGTAGATTTTTTGCAGTAATCAATGCAGTGTAATGTTTAGTCAGAGATATAGTGTTCATGTTAGAGTGTCTGGGCAGGCTATTTTGGGAGGTGTGGTCCCAAAACTGGGGGTGTAAAAATATGACTGGTCTGGAGACTGCTGTGTACATTGAGTTGCGACCCGTTATTCCACTCCAGTCAGTCACCGTTTTCTGTAAACACGTTCGTTCTCAACAGCTAACAACTATGTTTCAGCGAACACCACCAAGAACAAATGCGTGAAGGCCTAAATGCAAACGTGTTTGTGATAGTTATCGGTTTGCCTTTGTCTGCAGTGGAATACGACCTGGGAAAGTAGGTCTTGACTCATGAAATAAAGTATGTCATGCTGATAACTTAAATTTTCGGCTTATTACTGTGATTTCCATTTCAGTCACGCTATTTAGACATTTGGGTTTTACCGTGCAGTCCTCAGGGTTGTAGGAATAGGCTTAATCTGTTCCAAGGCTGAACATCATACTACGCGACCAAACCTGGCTTCGTGTTTATCTGTACGTGTTACAGTGTCTTTGAGTTTGCTGACAACTATCTGCTTCTGTTGTTTAGGTTTAGTCTTGATTACCAAGCCAACAACTGGCTGAAGAAAAAAACATCAGATATAACCTATTGTTAGGTCATAAAACCTTGACGCAGTCAATCAGTCAACATTTAGTCGATAAACAGATGACATCAGTGTAAATATATGTAACTTATCCCACCGAAAGCAATTGTTACTTGCTTACTAAACATGAGCAATTTGGACCAAGTGACTGTAATTCAACATACAAAAAATTCACGCTGTGCAGAATTACTAGCAGCTTAACATGATACAAACTATGCATAGATTAATAATTATCTACTGCACTGACTTGCTGCAGTTTATTTACGAGGTGCAAACTCGCTCACTGTGTACGTTCACAAAATTTCTGACACTGTCCATAATTTAGAAGAGAGAACAACAAGGTTACTTAAGACAGATGCAGTGGCCATAAATTTATGCTGTTAATCACATGAAGAAAATGTGGAAAACATAATACATTACATTAACTTAAAATTGTATCAGTGCAAAATACTAGGATCAGGTAAGTATACAAGAACCGTTCTTGTATACTTGCACAGATTATCACAACTGGTATCTGATCACAGGATGCACATAATTAGAGAGCTTCATGTGCATTGAATAACCAGCATATGATTCTATTATAAGCAAAAAATGGTCTGCAAAAATCTTGTCATTACCTTAAAATTGTACATCATCAATACAAGTACCTGTATTGGATAATGAAATACTGAAAATAACTGATTTAGTGTCAGCATGAAAAGTCACTGTCCGACAGACAGCTCGGAAAGTTCGTCATCAGAGCCAGATCCTCCATAGTCAAACTGACTTGTGGTTGGTATTGTGATTATCCTGCGTGGAACGTTGAACGTCGCACGCAGTTCATCTTCTGTGGCTGTACCACCACCACCAGCTGACATCTCATCGCCAGCTGTATCAGTCCTGCTCGAGAAGCCAGTCGCAGCTCGTGAATCTGCTGTGTCTTGCCCGCTGTACGTGAACTGCGCAGCCTTGTTTCCTGCGGTGTCTGAGAAGCCGGTGCTGGCAGCAAGGTAATCGCGAGACTGCAACAGTGCCTCTGTGTTCATCTGATCTGGTGTTATGGTTCTGGTGAAAAGGTCGCTTGCAGTGGCATTTCCTGCACAAAACACACACAAAACATAGGATTTATCCACTATGTATGAACGTTCCCAAGCATCGCTACTTTTCGCTTAAGAAATTCTCTATAGCAGCTCATTTCTGAACACAAATAATTTACTTCACATCATCAACATCACTACTACTGCTATTCTCAATTTTTGTTTAAATGGCCCATAGCAACCACTGAAAACTTTTCATGCCTGATTCCTGTAAACATTCAGCATACACATATTCTGTAAATTCACTAATGCATAACTGTTTTGTTACTACACAATATTCCTTCAATATCAAAATAATATCAATACAGTACAGTTTACAACTAGCCTGTTTCTGCTGAGAACCAATCGGAATGTGCTGTAGGTTGCACTGACGACTTAAAATACTGTGGGCTCTGTGACCGCTGAATATCCGGCACTTTTGTACCTTGACACAACGTAACATTTACAAGCAGTAATCAGAATGTTATTATTGTCAGTAGCTGGGATAGCTTGATGAAGTGTAACACACGAGTGTCACTTTGAATGGTATATAAATATGTAAACGTTTATGCAAAGATTTACTAGTGCTAAACTGTAAGCAAAAGAAAACTGCAGGGGATTCATTTTTGTTCCACCATATACATGTACAGTATTACTGCAGTTAAATCCCGTTCAAAGCAGCTGGTAAACAAGCATTAAACATAGTCAACCTGTTGGACTGAACTGAGGTCGTCGGAACCGCGAAGAGGAGTCGAGGGTAGAAGTAACACGTCCCATCAGTGGCCGCTGCTGACTGCTTTTCTTTACAGCTGAAGACGGAGCAGCTTGCTGATCTACGTCATGCCTCTCAGCTGGCCGCAGTTCCCCGCTAGAAAACTCGGCTGAAGTTTGCCTCGGCATTTGCACCGATTCACCAGGTTGGCAGTATTCACCTTCAGTTAGTTGCATATAATGAGCAATGACCATTTCTGCATTAGAAATTACTGGCAGTTGTGCAGAAAATGCATTGACATTGCAACATGAGATCATAGCTCAAAAGCAGATTATGCAGTTTAATAATAATGTGAAAATGCCCAGATTTATTGAAATGGCGTAACATTTACTGAACTCAATCCATTCTCTCAAGTCTTAACTGATACCATAATTTTGGGAACAAGATGTAAAAGATTCAGACTGGGTGGCCACATTGTGTGGCCACCCATTCTGAATCTTACAACCACACTTTCTTGAAAGTTCTAGAAAAAAGTATCCATTTTTTCCAGGACCTGAAATGTCCTTGAATAATAATAATAATAATACACACATTTCTATACCACCATAAGGTTGTAACGTCGTAACTTCAGAGGAAAAGGTAGTTGTAAGTTCTTAAAAAGTCCTTGAATATGAATGCTGAATGCACAAACTGGTCACCATAGAGAATTCTGAAGTAATGAGCATTTAAGGAATTTAGTCATCATTACAAACTGTTAGTCTAATCAACTAGACACTATGACAAAGTTCTGTCCATTACACATTGTTTTTCATACATTTCGTTACTTCGATACCCCCCCACCCAGCATACAATCGCCAGTATGCACTTGTCCATCCCCAGGTACGCACTATGTGACTATAGCCCACTGACACATACTGCATCTGCCAGCATTACCACCTATATAACCCGTCGGCCCGATGGGTCACGTATGGCACCATGGTTTCGTAACCTTTCGGCACAGGGTCTAGTAGTGAAAGGGTTAATTAGGTAATTACCTGATGCGATTCCATTGTCTGCACTAGCTCCTTGCGCAAGTGGTGATCTTGTTTGAGGCTGATTTGCAACTTTGCCGTTAAGTGCAACTTCTCCCACATCATGATGATTCACATCGCTAAACTGCGGAGGTTGCTGCACCTGTCCAAGGCTGATCTCACCAAGACTGCGTTCAATGCTGGCATGCCGTGCGGCACCGAACTGCTGTCTGGAAGACGTCGGCTGCGGCTGGTTGTCAGCAGTTCGTGCTGCCACTGCTGCACCGAGTTCAGCAAGGTGTTGAGACAGTGGCTGCACCGGCAGCATCACCTCACCTTCACTTGGTAAACCATCACCCGGCGAATCCTACAGAGTCAAGTCAACATGATCTCTAGCACGCAGTTGATGTTCATGGTTACTTACTAAGTCTACAATTTCTGCTGCAATTCAAGCTTATATTTTACAACTAGTAATTATTCAACTTTTTAGCGGCTACTTTCCAAAAACATTTAACTGTTAATTTTGATAACATAACCATTTTACAGCTATCATACGATGCAACCTGGGTTGGCCGGCACCACTAGTTAAGAACTGGAAGATTTAATTGGAGCAAAGTTTTACTGACCACATGCCCCTGTTGACAGTAACTAACTACATTTTAATTAAGACATTCACTAAAAGCCACTGTTCCAGAAAATAACCTCTAGGATTAGTGGAATTGGGATTTTTACAGGCTGTATGTCCTTAAAAAACTGCTAGGCTTAGTGGAATTTGGATTTTTACATGCTGTATGTCCTTCTTGTCACTCAACCATCAGTGTCAAAGCACTGAAGGAAACACAAAGTACTAACCCTAACCCTAGGGTTCCCACTAGATCATAAAAAATTCAAGGACTTTACAAGGACTTTCCAGAGGACTTTCCATGACCTTTTCCAGTGTTTTCAACGACCTATTTATACAATGGCAGGCATTTTAAATGGTTAGTAATAAAAGAGGCACAGACAGATCCACTTTCTCATGCTGTTAGAATTAACGGTGCCCTATCTAAAGAATAAAGGAAACAGATGTGAAGCAATTTTAGTAAATGAATGGTATCTACTAAATATGCTGCTGACATGTTCATCTAATCATCTTCACCAGTCAACATTTGCAAACATTTACAGTAATAACTGCGGGCTTTTCTACTACTGACAGTAACTGAGCTCTGTCAACTTATTACCAAAGTTGCTGATCTAAGCCTTCAACTCAACATCCTTCTCTTTAGCTACATTCTCGTGGCATTTGATTTTCCTGTTAATGTCAGATTATGACCATGTTCAGCCTTTTCACAATCATTATCTGCAGCAGCCAACAGTGATTCCTTATCAGCTTCAAGCTTCTTTTTTCAACTGCTCAAACTCACTAAAAACCATTTTTTTCTGTGCAGTTACAGCTTTTGTTAAACTTTTTGTTTCTTCAAATATACATCTTATTTCTGCCTTGCACTGCCACAAGACAAAAACAGCTGTCTGTTACTCATGTCAATGTTGCATATGCCACCAATTAATGCAATGTGGTCAAAAACCAACCATTTAGCCTGAAATATATCACCAGTACCGTTATCTGCTTGTGTTTATTTACAGAAAATCCCCATTCAACAGATGCCTGACCATGAGACAACAACAGAATTTGCCTGATATCTGAAGAAACCTAACTGAAGTGATCGCAGCCGGCCATTGTGTCATGGAACGTTAATTCTGTCTACAGTCATGAAGGACAGTAATCTGCTTCACTGTTCAGCAAGAACTTCGTCAATGTACTTTGTGCATTCCTGAATGTCATCTGTATAATTTTCATGGAATCTATACTTGTCAATCAGAACCAGAAGTAGAGTTTTCAGCATTTTCTCGTTACTGTCACAATGGTCAAAAATGCAAGTACTTTCAAGGACCTGGCCTGTTTTCAAGGACTTTCCACGCCTGAAAAATTAAAAAAAAATCAATGACTTTCAAGGACCTGTGGAAACCCTGAATTAGTGACCTGGCCTTATCTTCTTCATCCACCACCACACTCCTGATGGAAGAGCAGCATTGCTCCCTTTATGCCGGCTGTTTGATACCAGTATTACATATACACTGCATTAACAATCTGAAAGTCATCTGCATGGTGTCAGCAGTGTTCAGCATCTGCTTACTCCATGCAAGACTTTCAGGCTGTATTGTATATATATGTTACAGGCATATAGTGAAACCAGGCATTACGCATAATGCCTGAACATTTCAGACATTACACGAAATGACTAATCCACTCAGTCGTTTCGTGAAATGACTGAAATCTCTAGGCATTTCACGTAATGACTTAAATTTACTGTCAGGTATTTCACGTAATGCCTAAGTGCTACAAGCGTGTTAATTTACTT
>Ga0209363_1001031_pt1 | contig 12524 bp, 7 predicted proteins | sample WorMetexBAHAMAS3_FD_187385 | JGI IMG/M metagenome (GOLD analysis project Ga0209363, IMG submission 187385) | Marine gutless worms symbiont microbial communities from Max Planck institute for Marine Microbiology, Germany - Inanidrilus exumae... | ecosystem: Host-associated > Annelida > Digestive... | reverse complement strand
ATATTCCGAGTTTCATCGAAATCCGTTCAGGGGTTTCGGAGCCCCGGGGGGTCAAAATTTGGCCTTTCCCATTACTTTGGCTAGTCGCTTTTACAACAGCTTGTACTACCGTACAAGCCGTGATAGCTCTGACGACATCTATTGGAGGGAGGGGGATGTGGTCTTAGACTTAGACTAAGTTGGTTACGGTCGTACATACTTCTTACATTTCTATTTATTTCTCTCGTAGTCCTTTATTTCGTTGACACTGTTGCCTGTGCGACAGGAGGGGTATTCTGCTTGTGAAAAACAGCTCCAATTATTTTTAAAAGTTTTTCTTTTTTGATTGAGTCGATGCAATATGGAGTAAAGACGCCGGAAAGTAGTAGTACCAGTAGTGGGAGCGGTAGTAGTGGTACTGGTGGTGGCTAGGTATTCCAGTGGTTAGGGTGTCGGACTTGCGACTCAATGGTCGTGAGCTCGATGCCTGGCCGCGACACTATCGGTCGCTTGGTACTGCGATGGGTGGTCGTCTTTCGGCGAGCATACCATCTTGGTATGTAACCAGCCACCCGGGTAAACTCAGCCCCTGCCCTCTTTGGGACGGGAAATGAGTACCGGCCAACTTGCGGTGATGCTTTGCGGCTGAGAGTCAAAGCAGGGTGGCTCATTTCATTCGTGGATAAACGGGTAGATGGCAGGAAAAACTGTGTGATCCCTTTAAAACGTGCCATCATGAGCGCTTTAGAGATGAGTTTCGTGATTAAGCGATATGAAAATTTAGTAGTAGCAGCAGCAGTAGCAGTAGCAGCAGTAGTAGTATAGTATTAGTAATTATTTCTCGTTCGGTCGTGAAGCGACGGTTGCTGCGACAGGTGGCCGAGCAGCTGATGAATCCGTTTGGTGACCGCGACGATGATTTCGAGATAAACGGCATCATCGACAGCAACCTCGAGGTCTGTCTGTCAGTCTGTCAGTCTGTCTGTCCCGTTGAGTGCAGTGCTAACTAGAAGAAGCCAGTACTCTCAAGAGTGCAAAGACCCACGCCGGCAATGTTTTTGTGACACGTGACCTTGACCTTTGCCCGCTTGACCACAAAATAAATGAGTATCCAAAACTCACGGTGGAACATTTCTATGTCAAGTTTGGTGATCCTAGCTGCATCGGTTTTTTTAAATATCAACGGAAAAACAGACACAGACAAACTGAGGTAAAATTTATCGGCGTCAGTAGATTTTACACGTTTGTTGAAACATTTACTAACATTATTGTCACTTTTCAATGTTTTCAAGGTTTTTGTTTTTACTTAAACGCTTTTACATCTTTGCAGCAGAAAGGGTCTGAGCGCCTTGTCACTGAGATCATGTCAGCGGAGCGGAAATCGGAGCGGAGCGAGCCGAAAATGAAACAAGAGCGGAAGCGGAGCGCGTAGCGAGAGGTCGCGGAGCGGGAACGCAGCTGAGAGCAGTGGTTACAGAAATGGATCTGAGCATGAGCGGCTATTTTGCCTTTGCATTTTGTTCACATGTAGGCTATATCGATTCTAGCAACAGGATGACATATCACCCACAAAAGGGGCGTGTTGTGGTCACGTGACTGTTGTAACATTTTGCTATTTGCCGTGATGTAGCGCGTCGCAACAGCTGAGCTACTTGTCATCCCATTCTCATCCCATGGCTGATTTTATTCTCATTCCAATGGGACTCCACCCATGTGATCCCAGTCTTTGCCTAAATTCCCTTTCCCATGCACATGTTATCTACTTCGAATATGACTAAGAAGGAGTCCACTTAAATCAGCATGCTAAATATCTACATCAAAAATTGTTTTGTTCAAACGTTACTGCCGGACAAACAGACAGACACACAACGGGCCAACTGCTCTACCTGTGCCACTGAAATGGTCGATAATAAACTATTTACCACGCTGATATTATTAGTATCATCTGAGTACGTCACCGGCGTCTTTTCGTCGATACAGCGCTGGCAGTAGCCCATAGTCTAGCAGTCAGATTAAATTAAAACTAATAACAGACTTTATATCCGACAGAGCTGATAAAAAATGATTAAACGGACGCAGGATATTTTCCGTCAGACAGCGTCTGTCGGACCGAGTAAAAACTCCCTGGAGTCGAAGTGTAATTTAATTTGCAAGATTAATATCTTCATTAATTTTCTGCATTTTTCTATGTTGTTTTCTTAATAACAATATGATTGATGATAATGACAATGACGACGACAAGACGACAATACTTTTTCATTATTAGGTCGCATCGCCTTCATACAATGCATACATGCGGCCTATTGCTACAGATGTCGCACGTAGCATGATCTATGTGTCTGTGTGTGTTGGACGCACGGGTGAGTTGTACAAACACGGCTGAACCGATCGAGATGCCGTTTGGGCAAAAGACTCGTGTGAGCCCAAGGAAATATTATATTACATGGGGTACAGATCCCCAACGGGAAAGGGGCACTTTTGAGGGGACATGTGCCTGCCCACTGCAACGTAGCCACGCACGAGTGCACTGCGCATTGTTCCTCTGCCGTCGCGGGCGAATGTGCCGGCCCAGCGCACACGGCGGACGAATGCATTCGCTGCCTCGAAGGGCGACAAGACTGCGATGCGGCCTATTGACAGATAACTTTCGACACTTGTTTTTTGAGTACCTGCGCCTTTGAGCTCGTGGTCTAAAATAACAATAACGACAAATCGCGTGTTCATAACAGCGCAAAAGTTCTCAATATGCCGAAATTCAATACAACAGTCTACATCGTTCTAGTAAGTTTACAGTTTTATCCGAATCTATTGAGACCTGGCGATTCTGTCGAGCGAAACGTAACCGCTTAGACCGATGCCACACCTGTAATTATATCGCGCGATTTTGTCGCGCAACTTTATCGCGCAACTAAATCGCAAGTGTGACGTGCTGTGTCGCACACTGCAACTTTGTCGCATAAACAAGAATTGACCAATCAGAGTTCATCGCCTTTTCGCGACAAAGTTGCACAGACTAGAGCTCTGCTCTAATCGGAAAAGGAGTTGCGCGACTGTTGAGAAGTTGTGCGACACGCCGTGTCACACTTGCGATTTTGTCGCGCGATAATAAAGCTGCGCGACAAAATCGAGCGATAAAATTACAGGTGTGACATCGGTCTTAGTTTTTCCGGAGACAAGTGTGTTGTTGAGTAAGCATCGCACAGGTGCGTGGTTTACATGTCGCACAGGTGGGCTACCTGATCGTTGACGACATGCACCAGAACATACCTGAGTTGACGAAGGACCAGTACTGGGACACGACCGACTTCCAGCTCCCATACACTGAGGCAACGATTCGCTACCAGCGAGCGGCAGTACTCGGCTCTGCGGCAGATATCGAGTGAGCATCAGACTCATAGGCGCCGACTTCATGGGGCCCCAGGGGCTCGAGCCCCCCCCCCAATATTTCGGCCATGGGGTTCATCCAGTGGACGGGCCCCCAATAATCTGATAACGACAAATCGCGTGTTAATAACAGCGCAAAAGTTCTCAGAGAGAGAGAAATTTGGTCAGTTGATTCTTAGGAGAGTTTAAACAATTGTTGCCCCCAGCTGTCATATTTTAAGGCTAAATGCACCAAATTCACTCCCAAGACCCTCTAACTAGATTTAAGGGGCCTACTTCTTTGTGCAGAGTACATTGGTAACAAATCGCATTCGACTAGTACTCGGCCTAGCTTCTTATTATCCACACATGCCGATAGGCAAGGTGTGCATATATCGTTTATTGTTTATTTGTTTGTTTGTTTTTTGTAATTTTGTAATTTTGCACGGTTACGGATTTCTCCAGTGAGAATAAAGCTAGACGCGTCAAATTTTGCACGGAGGTTCATCGGCGTCCAGGGCAGGGAATCTCCAATTTTGGAGAACTTTGCCCAGAAGCCCAAAATCGGACGAATCGGCGAGCGGCGAGTGGACGTACGATGAATAACCGTCAGTCGCCTTCAGTGGTGGTACTTGGCTAATAATTTGGCTTCATTTTAAAACATTACCCTTTCTCCTTCAGACGTCTCTCGCGAAAGCGAGGAAGTATGTTTTTACCGGCGTTGGTTTGTGTGTCTGTGTGTCTGTCTGTGACCACGGTAACTAAAAAGATTGTGGATTGATTTGTACCAAATTTTATGGAAAGGTTCCTAGGGGAAAGGAAAGGCCAATGTTCGTGTTTCGTTACGATCGGTAGAGGTATGTGGAAGTAACGGTCAAAAAACTACGTAAACCGGCGATTGTTTACATTTAATACTTTTAATAGTAGGTATGGCAAGTGTTGCCAAGTGTTGGCGACAAAAACCCCTAAATTTCGCTTTCGTGGGGATTTGCCCTCTCTCAGAGTACTTTTCATCTAGTTATTATTATTATTATTATTATTATTATTATGGACGACCAGACAGCTGGTATGTGTGTACGTGTGTGCTATAGTGTTCCGGAAGACAAACAGCGTTTCGTTCCAAACATGAGCATCATTGCTGAGGAGAGCCTCATATCTACACAGTCGTCACTACTCAGAACCCAACGCACGTCAGTATACACAGCGGCGCGGAAAAAAATCCGATCAGATTGGCCACTTTGGTCAGAAAAGTGTAGACGTTTCACAAGGTAGTGTAGCGACACTTTTAAAGTGTGGTGGCAGTGGCGTAACTAAAAGGGGCATAGAGGGGCAGTTCTCACGAAGCGCAGCAAGCCAGGGGCGCAAAACAGCCTTACGAAAATATTTTATGACTAACGAGTAGCGATCACAAAAGTCAAAATGATAAAGTTTTCTGATTAATGTTTTCAAGGATGATTTTGACAGCTTTTTCACATGCAGTGAAATGTCCCTTCGCCGAAACGCGTCACGTGAGTCTGACGCCAACAGTCCACTTTTCCGTTAAATATACCACCATGGTTGTGCCGAGTCGCAAACCCGGCAATGTTGTGATTTTCCTTAAAGAGTATTTGACCGAAAATCGGACTGTCGGCGACAGACCCATGACGCACTTCATCGATGCTGCCCCTGGCGCCGAAAACCCCAGTTACGCCATTGTATGGTGGGATCTTTCGTGACAACGTGGTACAAATCTGCTGAGTCTGACGTGACAGTGCTTTGGAAATCGTCAGCGTTTGACGAAGTTAGCAGTATAGTGGTAAGCTGTTTTGACTCCACGTATATTGCGCCTTTTCTGAGACATAGCAAAATAGTGGTCGAAAATCGCCGACTGACATTTCGCCAAGATATTTGACGTAATAAAAGTAACGTAAAGTGAGTAAAGTATGAGGTACTCATATAGCGCGTTCTTACGGCCTAAACAGTCACGAAGCGCTACAGAATGGCACGTGTTAACGGGATCACACAGTTTTACCTGCCACCCAAACGACCATCCTGACTTTATTTCGTAAGCATTCACCAGATGGCACCACCCGAACGAGGCGGCACACATCTGATATAGCTTACTACTCAATTTATCGACCTCGGAAGGATGAAAGGCTGAGTTGGCCAAGTTGGCTGACCTATAGCGGACGGCTTACCCACATAAGTGGTCACCTGTCAGCTGCAGGTCGAGCGTGGGACAGGGAAGTTCGCCGGTCAAAGACCGACGTTCTACCACTGTGCCATGCATCCAACCAGTAGAGTCCCTGATCTATAGTATGGCGTTATGTGATCGTATGTTTAGCCATTTTGATACAATACCGGCTTGTGACGGACAGACCGACACACAACGACAGCATATACCGCGCTAGCATGGCGTCGCGCAGTAAAATAAATCCAAAACTGAATCAATAACAAACGCAATGCAAGAAGCCAGATCAAATGTTACAATCCAAGACACATTTCAAACAATATCAGTTAAATGCTACAAGTAACTACAAGTAATAATTTAGAGAACTCGCCATGATCAATGTCGAACTGTCTACCAAATACAAAATGCTTAACTTCACTATACTTCCAATTAGGTGAGTCCGAAACGTACAAGGGGGTCATATTACCAAGATTATGCCTCCTTTGCATATTGTCTATTCTCTTGCAGTAATCATTTTGTACTATATTTACGATATCTAACTTCACCTGCTCCAAACTATAGAAAGGTCTTAATATTTCTAAAAGGTTTATTCTTGACACTGACCACGCCATCTTTTTGGGGTAATTTATCATTAGTTGACTACGAGTTGACATGATCAAGCTGCGTACTGAACTTGGAATGCACATTTTCACCCATTCCAGAAATAGGAGGGCATTTTAAAAATTTATAAAGGGTAAGATCTGTCATTCAAAGTTATTTGAAATGTACCTAGAATAGGGTGGACGTAAGTCTTTTATGCTAACTTTGTCTCTATCTTGTGTTGTTTATGCGATATAACAGCATCTTTGTGGAAAAATCGCTATTTTTCCAAACCCCGTCCATGTAACGCTCCAGATGAATGAATACATGAAGGTATCTGTTCTGTGGTGATTGCTTAATGATCAGCTATGGCGTTTTAACACAGTACAGCGTTCTTTTGACAGTCAGACACAATAGGCCATTGCAAATACCGTGCTGTACAACAGGCCTACAATGCGTTGCATATCAAATCAAATCAATTATTTATTTGTCAATCAAAGAATAAGACATTAAATAAAAAACTTTGTACAATAAGTATGATACAGGACACGGCACCAAGGAAGATCAAACTCTTCACTTACTAGTGCATATCGATCGCTTGACAGTCAGACACAATAGGCCATTGCAAATACCGTGCTGTACAACAGGCCTACAATGAGTTGCATATCAAATCAAATCAATTATTTATTTGTCAATCAAAGAATAAGACATTAAATAAAAAACTTTGTACAATAAGTATGATACAGGACACGGCACCAAGGAAGATCAAACTCTTCACTTACTATACGCATACTGTACGCATACAGAACCTCGAACTCATTCACAAGAGGAAATCGCTCGGAAGACAGTTCACGGATAGTCTGGTGTCGAACACCTGTCAGTTTTTCGAGTGCTACTTGTTCCAGCATTGTCACTAGTAGAGTGGTGTCCATAGAGCGTGAACCGTTGTTGTCATCTTTCGCAGTTCTAACCTCTACAACGGGTATGTTAGTGTATTTTTTCACCTGTATTTTCACGGCCTTGAACAAAAGAACATCACTCACAAGGGGTCGTTTGCTGATAAACAAATGTTGCCGATAAGCTGCAATCGCTTCACAACCTTTGGTGTTTACGGTGGTAGAACACTGTGAATACAAATATCGCGCCAGTAATTCAATCGTAAGCACGAATAGACCTGAGCTGTCTAGTTGTGACTGGTCGTAGGAGCCTATTGTGTTTCTCCGTACGTGTTCGTAGAGCGTAATCAAACCAAGCACCGCGTCAACACGCTCATCAATCTGTGGTAGTTATTCTGCTCCAATACTACACACACTGTCCTGTTCACGATCACGCTGGTTGAGCACTTGTTTGCAATGATCAATCGCTTTCTGATAGTGCAGTGACTTGTAATAGAGAGCAGCTAATAATATATGCACTACTTGATAAGCAGATTCTAGTCCACAAGTGAAGGAGTAGTGCAGATATGCCTTTGACATTTCGTCGTGTAACATCTCCAAGGCGTTGCTGCGAACACTAGAGAGAGTTGCTAGTTTAATTGCCTTCCTGGTATACATTGGTCCTACGTTCTTGGGGCTGCTGGTGGCAATCGCGGCAGTACAAGGATCGAAAAGCGCCCATAAAACTTCAAGAAGGTCCTCACTCAGACCATGTATCGACACTGTCAATGCAACTCGCAGACTCGCCACGGCAACAACGTAATCCCATCGACGACCATGGATATTTCTCGTCTTAATCACGAGACTCGGGTGGAAAAATTCAAATAATACAGATAATGTGTATATTTCAAACATTAGACAGGAATCATTAAAGTGTTCAAGCGGCTCTTGTTTCAATTTCCAGCCAGTAACAACATTTATTGCTGTCTCTAATTTGCCAGGAGAACGAATATCTTCAAACAGGTCTGACACTTTAGCGGGGCAGCGGTGCGCAAACTCAAGTATATAATTCTCTACAAACCAATTCAGCAGGACTGACGCATCTGCTAGTCTCTTCAAACTGTTGCAGATCACGAAAGAAGTATCATCCGCAATATGGTCCAGAAGATTACACTTACTGACAAAATAGTGCTGGCAACATTTCTTCGAGATCCAATCACTGAATTTTTGTATAAGCGCGCTGCAGAGTTTGACGAGAGAAGACTCCACCGACCACCAGGTTTGTGGTTTTGTTCACATTCCCACAACATCAACGTTTTTATATGATAATTGCTCAGCTTCGATAAATATGAAGAGTTTTCATTGGTTTTCGGCAAAACGTCGTGCTTTAAAATAAAACGCAACATGTGATAGATCAACTGTTGTACTGGTGTCCAGCTGTTCAGCAGTGTAACTTCTGCTCGTGAGAAAGACAGTCTCCATTGACATTTGCTTGTCCATTCATCTTGTTTACAACGCGGATGCACCGCATGAACCACGTCACATCCGTTTATGACAATACTGTTAACAGTTTCGGTATTCGGCCATCCTTGATGTCTGGATCTTTTTGGCCATTCGGCGGCTTGTGGTGGCCAAAGTAGGCACCTCATACAAGGAACGATATCAAACTTCCACAGTATATCACTGTTGTAAAGTAAATCGAATTTCGTGAGTATCTCGTGGTAAACGGATTCTTGCATTTGCGTGGTTTTTAATGCCGGTCCGTGAACTTCAACATTAGTAGACTGCATCAGCCTTCGTAGGAAAGAGTCTTCTTTAATACGCATACGCTGCATACAGTTTTGCATACTAGTAGTATAATCGACGATTTTGTTGCTTTCCAAATATGAAGACATTGATAACCGTTCAGACGCAGTTTCACTACATTTTTTCTTCTCTACGACATAACAGCTGTTGCTTTCTTTCGTAAGCATATAAGACGGCTGTAAGTAAACATAGCCTGGCTGATCACTGTCGATAATTTCATACACCGTAACAATGCGTTGAAAGTGAGGCGGTAATTCCGTTGAAGGAGTGAGTCCTGACGGGATCGCTATGCGGCTGTTCCAACAAACCATTACATCAAGGTCACCAATGCACGACAGCGCAGGCTTAATGTAGAACTCGGCTGAACTGCCTGCATGGAAGGCTTCAGTATCACTATACATGCACTCATTAAGTTCATGCCAGTAAGAAAGCATGTCGTATTCCATTGTAGTTGTATTATAGCGACATGTATCGAGCATGAATTGCGTGACAGATCTGTGTACTTCCTCATCATCTGCCATCTCAAAATGAATGTACTTGTGACAATAGCTCACTACACCGTAACTATAACATTATACAGTTCCGAGAGTAACTAAATTAAGTCAACGAAGCAATACTGTAGAGTGAATCGTTCTCGAAACATTTCATGAAAGTTCAATTCACGCTTGTACAATAGTTGCGCTCGTCTTCTCCTGTGTAAAACCACATCAGAACTAATGGTAATGAATGTAGCATCCTCCACTAAAGATGTAGGCCCTATGAAATTAAAATGCATCCCCGCAAAAGACGACATAATTGCTGAAAACTCAGCCAAGAATTAAAGTGGAAATTATAGATTTTCTTAACCGTACACACATGCAAAAATTGCCAGTCGTAAAAGAGACACATACTGTAATAGAGCCAATGATTTATTTACTATTTGTATGTGAATGGGACGACGAATGCAAAATCAATAAAAACAAAACATTTCTGAGTAATGAAATGTTCTTCGCTGTCACCTCGGTTGGATGGACAAGTATAGATTCGGTCTGGTCGGTGATGGGGGTGAAGAAGCCCCAAAAATTTAAATTTTGAGATGTGTCGCTGGTTATCCTGTCGGTTTTGCAAGAACTGGGTGATGCTTACAAGTTTAGATAAATTATTTTTTGAACCACAGTGTATATAAACAGCTAGTGTGGATTGGTGACGGTGCAAGTCTGGAGTTAGTGGATAAGTTCTGTTACTTGGGTGACATGCGATTTTAACGCACCTGAACAAACGGCACACTTGTCGTGTCAATGTTTTTAATGTGCTGCAAAATAATAACAGTGGCCTAGAGCCTATTCGTATAGGTTCTAGGCATATGTTACCATTTTGACGCAGAATAAAAACACCGACACTGTATTAGAGGTATTTAGAAGTTACGCTTCATTATATTTTAATGTAGAATATAAAGACTTGATAAGCTTCATATAACTACGAAGGGTTAAGTTAGGTGTCTCTCTTTCACTCCCGGCTTAAAACCTACCTGTTTCACAAATCCTACCCCCGCAGTTTCAGTTCTTCCTTCCGGACTGCCTCCACGGACTATTGCCTGGATCGTTTCTTCTGAGCTACTCGATTTTTGATTTTATTTTTCCTTATTTTTTCATTTCTTGGCCGTGCGCTAGATTCATCTGGCCATCTCGTCAGCTTTTGAGCGCACGTTAATCTATACCGTATCGTATCGTTATATGTCGCTAGTGTACATGTAGTTCTTGTAGCTAATAGCTAACAATTGTGGTAATTTATAGCAGTATCTGTTAACAGTGTATACGGACACAGCTATAGTTTATGATCTGTCACTCATAGTAGCTAACAGTACTGTCTATTATTGCTTCTTAAGGTTCGTTCACACCGGTCACGTTACGTTGCGTTACGTCGCGGCACCGCAACGTAACGCAACGCGTTCGGTGTGAACACTCTCCCATTATTTTGATTCAATAGGTTTGATCGGTGCGGCATCGCCGCAACGCACCGTATTCGGTGTGAACGAACTTTAGTCATTCAGTTGAGCTATTCGATAGCTGTCTCTGTATCAACGAGATCTGACTATTATTACCCGCGCGACGCTATGCTAGCGCGGTACTTGCTGTTATCGTATGTCTGTCCGTCCGTCCGTTCGTCACACGCCGGTATTGTACCAAAACGGTTAAACATGGGATCACGGAAACAATTACTTGCGATAGCCCAGCAACTCTAGTTTTATGTCGCCAAAAACATCGGCGAAATTCCAACGGGGGCGCCTAACAGAGGTGGGGTAGGTTCAGATTTTCGACCAATATCTCGATATATCTCAGAAACGATACTAGATAAGGACACAGTTACTATGGAACGCTAATAGGCTCTATCAAATGATGCTATTTCCACGGACCTTGAGTGACCCTAACTACCCCAAGTCACCCCATTTTCGACATTTTGTATCGCCTTTTATATCTTTGTAGTAAGTGGAAATAGAGACTTCAAGTTTGGTAAATAGGTTGGCTGGTAGCAAGTGCTAGCCCACGGATGGCAGACTATTTCTGAAAGGGGCGTCGTTAGGTCACATGAACTATTTAAATTTTGGTGGGCACCAACCATATCTCTGGAACAGCTGATTATCAGTGAATATATCCCCATTTTGCACCGTATCTGAGATATAGCGAGATATTGGTCAAACGTAGTCAACTGTAACCTGCCCACTTCTATTTGGCTCCCCCTTTGGGGGTGACCCTGTTAGAATGTCGTCGAGATATTAGGCACCAGTAAACGAGAATCCCTGGGCTATCGTATGTCGTTGTCTTTGTCTCCGTCTGTTCTTCCGGCTGTCAGTCACAGGCAGGCACTTTGCGTGAAGTAACAGCCAGGCCAGTCCAAGTTAATTCGGTACTTTCGTGGAAAATTCTGAACTAATCTCAGTTATATACAAACCTTCTGTACAAATGCAACAATTCAAACAATTGATCGCGAGTGAACACTCTGTAACAGTGTAAGCCACCAACAATATCCAGACGTTAGAAACAAGTCAAACATCCGCCATAACCGGAACTGTGCACATGCATGTTGCAGCTGATGTAACATCACACAACACGGAAAGATGACATCAGCCACTCCTATTGGCATGCGCGGTGCAGGCCTAGGCCTGCGTATCCTTGCCAAATTTCAGCCTGATTGGTATACACTGTCGGCCATGAAAAACTGCCGTAACATTGCCAAAATCCGCGATATTTACCAAATATTCAACTCTGGAGGCTGCTGTACCCACCCCCTTCCCGACCAGGCCAAAGTTATCACGAGAAAGTAGACTATGGTGTATTATACTATGCCAAATTTGAATTTCACTGCGATCGGTAAATATTAATTTTGCAATTATGATGTAAAGGCTCCAGTACCAACCCCCGTTAACCGACCAGGGCCAAATGTGGCATGTTAACGTGTGCCCATGGTCTACGCTTACGCGCCAAATTTTATGTTCTTTGAATTTATCGCTCATAAGTGACAAAACCCCTCCAATTTTACCGTGTTTCTTTCAACTTCAACATTCTGTGGTGGCGCGAGCGTGGAGACAAAGTTGAAGGCGGATGCACAACTACAAACCTTTCCCCGTCCAATGGTACCGAAGCCGTTGCTATATTCGAACTCATTCGTGGCGAAATGACGTTCACAATCTTTGCCATTCAAGAGCATGACGAACAGAAAGTACAAAAACATCAAACTTTCCCTTCGGCGGCGTGAAAAAAACCAAGCCAAACCAA
>Ga0209363_1001030_pt1 | contig 12525 bp, 10 predicted proteins | sample WorMetexBAHAMAS3_FD_187385 | JGI IMG/M metagenome (GOLD analysis project Ga0209363, IMG submission 187385) | Marine gutless worms symbiont microbial communities from Max Planck institute for Marine Microbiology, Germany - Inanidrilus exumae... | ecosystem: Host-associated > Annelida > Digestive... | reverse complement strand
TTTATCTGACAGGAAATTGGCGAAATCATGCATTATTTACCTGACAAACAAAAAACCAAATGTCATCTGTCTCTCAAACTGTCGTTACTGTGCAGTTTGTGCCCAAAATCTGTGAGGGCCGGCCCCCAACAATGTGCTCACAATGCTCCAGGTTTTATCAAAATCAGTTCACTTTCGCGGAGTGGTACGTGTGAACACCATTTTTTGCCCGTATAGTATTTCCATAATTCGCCTGAAGCTATGCTTCGCTTCGGGTGAATAATTATTATTATTGGCAGTGGCTAATTGCAATGTCGATAATGGCTGGAGAAGCACAGGTTTGATTAGCATGTTGTTAATGCTCATTACTGAGCTGTTAGGCATATAACGATTGCCTAAATTATTATATAACTAGATGCGTGGATGTGGTGAGCGTTTATGGAGGTTTGGGTGACAGACCATTTTGGAGTAAGATCTCTGGGTGACACTGGTAGGATGTTTAGGCCGGCAACACCCCATTTGGGTGACCAATGTATGGGCAACACATGTGGACACTTGGACCGACAGTTTCTTTATACGATGTAAAAGGATACAAGGATGGCTGACCACGGTGAAGCATGGTGGCGGAAGACAGGCAAGGGGAGGCATTTGCTTCAGGTGGTATTTTGCAGGTAGCATTTTGGATTTAACATTCCTATAATTCATGATGCATTGCAAGAGTTGCAAGAGTTGTAAAAGCTTGCATCGTGAATGGTTACTGGACAATTTACGGATACGCCAAATCGCGGATTGCCAACTCGAGATGATTTGACCTCGAGTTGGCAATACGCGATTTGGCGTATCCGTCACCATGTCTGGGTCATTCAAGAGCATTGACAATCTTTGCTGCAGCGTTTGCTGCAGTGTCATAGTCATAATAGCTGCAAAAGGGATCATTCAATTGCCAATAATGTCAATGTCATGCAGCAGAAGGGAGCATTCATTATGCCAGGCAAGCACAAATAGTATTCTGAAAATTTCCGGGCACAGGCTATGTGGCCTATCGACCATGAAAGGGTTGGTGGGATTGCACAGCGTGGGTGAAGTCTGATATCTATGATTGCCTTGTTAATATTTTCACTGAACATTGATTTTGAGCTGGTCTCAGATTTGAAATCTGTGGACTTGTATTGTGTGGATTCAACTATTATCTCTTTCATGCACAGACAGGCTTTCACTGAACAAATATGCTGTACTTTTGTTGTGCAGATAGCCTTATTTTGGATTTGACGTGCAAGTTTTAGTTCTTTGTTTCAGCCGGTGGTTTATTGCTACTGCTCGTAGCATGAAAGCATTTATAAACCAGAAGGCTGTATTGTGTGGAAAGACACAATACAGTATTCGCCCAAAGCGGTCCTCTATCCGTGCACAAGCTATTTACTTCTTGCATTCGATGATGCCTAGTGTCATGTGCCTGCGACTGAGTGATGTCAGCATTATCTGCCGCATTACTTATTTTCAGTTTTCAGTTCAGCCCGCTTTTCTTAGATATATCAGTTGCCACATCGCACCAACACTGCAGCATACTATTGGTTTTGATACGCAATATTGGACATCGGACGTTGCTGAAAATTTGGGTAGGTACCTTTCTTGTGCAGAACGTACAGACCAGGGGAAAGACTTTGAATCGATTTTAACGGTAAAAATGAAAACTAGACATCCTGCAGAGAGTCAGTTTGGTAGTGAATGTCTGGCGATCTGTAATCATTGCGGAGTTATGACAGTGTGAAGTCACAAGACCTGGAAATTTTGTGGGCAATTTTTGCATTTTTTGGAAAAATGACCTCTTACAGTAAAATTTTAAAATTCTGTTCCAAAAGTTTTCACTGCCTCATCGATCGACGTTGTGTTGAAATTTTGTGAAATTTATCTGACAGGAAATTGGCCAAATCATGCATTATTTACCTGACAAACAAAAAACCAAATGTCATCTGTCTCTCAAACTGTCGTTAATGTGCAGTTTGTGCCCAAAATCTGTGAGGGCCGGCCCCCAACAATGTGCTCACAATGCTCCAGGTTTCATCAAAATCAGTTCACTTTCGTGGAGTGGTACGTGTGAACACCATTTTTTGCCCGTATAGTATTTCCATAATTCGCCTGAAGCTATGCTTCGCTTTGGGTGAATAATTATTATTATTGGCAGTGGCTAATTGCAATGTCGATAATGGCTGGAGAAGCACATGTTTGATTAGCATGTTGTTAGTGCTCATTACTGAGCTGTTAGGCATATAACAATTGCCTAAATTATTATATAACTAGATGCGTGGATGTCTATCCATTTTTTGAAGTACACATTTATGACATTATTTACATAGTGTAGATGAGTAGTGGTCAGTGGTCACTGTTAACTGGCTTTTGTGGTGATGTTTTTAGCGATGTTTTTCTTTTTAGACAACATGAGCAGTATTAATGTTAGCAACAAGTGTCCAAAGGTATTTGGCAAAAGGCTGTAATGCCGTCTTGTCACCTGTCTGCTGTTCTATGCACAGCTCACCTGTGTGCTCAATGCACACACAGGCTGACAGACACAGACCACACTACATGCGACATCTGTAGCAATAAGCCACATCTATGCACTTCGTGTAGACAATGCAGATGTTTGATTGAGTACTGCTAATGAAACTGAGTTAGATTATTTTGATGATGTGGATTGTATGTAGACCCACTGGCGTCACCAGGCAGTGAAGTTGTGTCTGATGATAGTCACCCAGAGCAGGTTTTATATGCAGGTAATGTGAAATGAAACACTTTAGTTTTGGTAATATATCAACAGTAATATATTTATCAGTGGTAACTGAAACTGTAAGTAAAATTATTTATTATAGACTGGAAGAGCCTATATTGTAAATACTCTATATGGCAAAAACGGTCTTCACGCATTTGGCAATAACTCCGCCAAAAGTGAATCTGTTTGGATGAGATCTGGAACAGTGTGAGCCATATGTGGGGGCTGGCCCTGGCAGATTTTGGTCGCGATCCGCGAAGTAGCGACAGTTTGAGAGGGGTCGTTTTTCCAAAAGATGCAAAAATTGCTCACAAAATTTCCAGGTCTTGCCACTTCAGGCCATCATAACTTTGCAATGATTACAAATGCCGAAAACGCACGGCGAAATGGTCCCAATACGGGATGTCTAGTTTCCATTTTTACTGTCTAAAGTGCGCGCACTTTTCGCCGAAAATAAAGTGCGGTTTGTACGTGCGGAACAGGGCTTCCGTTAAGTTTTTTGAGTTGTGCGGACGTATGCCAGGGGGTCTATTTTTGGGCGTACGGCACGCTGGGATATCGATTCGAAGTCTTTCCCCTGGGATGTACGCTGAGCACCAGAAAGGTACCTACCCACATTTTCGGCAATCGTTGACGGTCACCGTGGATGTCTTGCAAAGACATGACCTCCCATCTCCTTCGGTGGGGGAGGTAGTAACTGAAATGAAATTGAAATTATGTTATTGAAATTATTCCTCATCAATGAAAAAATAATACTTGAAATTATTGTCAAGCCTGAACAGGAATAGAAATCGTGTTGTCACCACATGCATTGGTAGAATTAATTAATAATTATACAAGACATAAACAAAACCAAACCGTTATATTTACCTGATGGGCAGCACATTCAGTGTTCATTGTGACCTCAGATTTTCATTTTGCATTTGATGTTTACTGATTAGTATTTACTGCTAACATCCGTTACTGACCTGGTTCCTTGATGGATTAAAGATACTTAGACAATGAATTCTTCAGTGGTTTTTGTATGGAATAGACTTGACACATTAACGATGTTATGTGCAGGTATACAGGGTACTGTACCAGGTGTTGCAGCACCTTCTATCCAGGCACAGCTGTATCGCATTGAACAGCATTATCATCTTCAGAAGGAGATGTTGAGCCGGCAGTTTGAAGAAGATCAACGTTTATTAGAGCATGAGAAGCAACAGTACAAAATGCAGGTACACACTCACTTATTCATTGACAACTTCACAGGATGATATCAGAAACTAAACCTGATGTTGAATGATTTGTCACATTATATGAGATTGATACATGAAATTTTATCACTACATGCTCATGTAGTGGAGACAAATGTGTATATTCTCATGCCGGACTTGCCGGTAGTCCATGTTTTTATCTGTGAGACTGTTGTTCGGTTGAATGTCTCAAGTAACGTGATGTGAATTTCAGTCACTGTTCTCACCTTGTAGTGCATTTTCACTGGCTGTTGGTACTCTTGTGATATCATGGAGTGCATTATGTAAGGTGTATTAATGATGTACAGTTTGACTTGCGGTAGAACAACTCTGTTCTGTCTAAGTGAAGTGTAATTTATTTGTTATATAAATATGAATGGATGATGTACAGTGTAACATGTGGAACTAAAAGCTTGGAAGTGTTTTTAGTGTGAGTGACACAAGTGCAGTACTTTTTAGCACTTGTTTAAAAAGATGCTGATGCTATGTGTTGCTTATTTAGTAAATGTTTCATGTTCGATATGCTATGACAGATGCTTTTACTGCAGAAGCATCAGCAGCAGCTGTTACAGCAGCAGCAACAGCAGCAGCAGCTTGACGAATCTTCTGAGGCACATCAGAAGTCATTGGCCAGGGATGATCAGTGGACACAGCTTGAACATATCAAGCATAAGCGGAAAGATGAAGAAAGTTAGTATCTATTTTTATTCCTCAACTGCATGGAGGAATATGGTCTTGGTACATAGTACTGTGTGTGCAGAGATGTTTTGAACACTGACTTGTATTATGACAGTTTCAGGCGACCAAGCATTAAGATATACATTAAAGCATGACTTTTTATGCTTTCACCACCTGACAGTGTTGGCAAAGCATCTAAAAATAAGGGTACTTTACTCTGGAACCTTGCCCAAATTCATGAAGTTAGCCAATTTTTGTGAATTTTGCCACGGTATTTTTACTGTCACAAGCATCGTCAATGTCGTTCGACCGTCATAAGTTCACCACACTGAGCATCGCCATTGTTTACAACATGTTGGCTGTGACATAGAGCATCATGCAGATTGCCTGTAAGAGTTGAGACTTGGCAGTGCTGGTGATATGTATTACTTGAAGGTGCTGTGGCATCAACTGCTGTGAAGTTGAAGCTGCGTGAATGTCTGCTGAACAAGAGCCAACGAGAACTGAGCAACATCAGCAATTCACCGCCTGAGTTGAGACAGTGGTTAGTTTCTGTTTTGTCTTGGCTCTAAATATTCACGATCGTGCCCCTCAATGCATTGGGTTGGACACTTTTGTGAGCTGATAAAACTTTCTGTCCTGTCTGCTGCTCATGAGGAAATATTAGAAGACATGGCTGTCAGTGGCATTTGAAAACAGTGGCACTTGGATGCATTGAGGCTAAGCCTTTGTTAATACTGCGGATGATATTATGTGGCCGACGACATTGCATATGCCAGGTGAGACCAATGCTATTCAAAAAGCCAGACAAGCCAGGGTGATTTGAGAGCAGTCTGAGTCCTGTCCACTACTAAGATACTGCATGCTTCTTTGCTCCTTATGCACAGTTACTGTTTCGAGCCGATCTGCACAAAATTTGGCATGTGGCATCCTTATACCCTCTGGGTGGTCATGGGTGAGTTCGTGTGCGCTGCTCGAGCCCACGGGACCGTGCTTCGCATGCATCTGTATGCCACTGCAAATGACTAGCGAGCACTGTCGGCAGATTCGGAACTATCGGGTGGCTGGCGCAACGGACCGAAGAGTAACCGAGCTCCTTAGGTGTGAGGGTGCACTGCTAGTGTTGTAAAAATGGATTGGCCCTCAAACAACAGCCGTCAGCACAAGGCCTGGTTGATGTTTCTCATTGCAGGTCAGGAAGAAAGTAAATAAGTATACAGCATACATTGTATATCAAGTGTAGTCTGTGCAACAGAGTACCAGTATCACTAGTACAGTACTAGTGGTAGTTTTGAGAGAGCACAGACAAGCAGTAGTATGTTGGTGGTCCATGTTTGTAGCTGTGTGGCTGTTGTACGGTTGAGTGTCTTAAGTAATGTGATGTGATTTTCAGGTCCACACAACACAGTTCACTTGAGAAGCATTCTCCACCGACAACAGAATGGTCTCCGCCTCCAAAGATGACTCTTGGCCAATACGATGACGAGTATCCACTGAGAAAGACAAGTATGTTACTCAGAATGATGCGTTTACATTCCTATGTTTAGGATTTCAAACTGTTGCTTTTTATTAGATCTACTCAGCGAGTCGACCTAAAATGTGTCTCAAATGTCTGTCCGTACATCTGTCCATACGTCCGTCCACAAAAAGTTCCTTTGATTTCAATTAAATTTGGTATGTAGGTAGAGATCGATGAGTGATGCATGACTGTATGCAGTATGACCCGATCCAAGGTCAAGGTCAAGGTCACGAGCCCTTGAAAGTCGGAAATTTGGCCATTTTCAAAGGCTATCTCCTCCCCCAATAATAATGGGGCTGGCAAATGACCACGGATTGTTAAATTAGGACACAATACCTAAAGCTTATCGGGGCCGAATTTTTTGATTTTTGTCCTAGTTTTTGTGTTACGTGCTTTGAAGTTGGAAGTAAGTAGGAGTTGTGAGGATGTGAGGATTATTACTAATAACTGTAATACAGAATTGCCATTATAACTGCCATTATATATTGGTGTTGCTCAGTTAGACATTAGGACTGAAAACTGTATGCTTAACTGTGGACCAAAAGAACACATTTATTGGTTGTCATATGGTTTTGGGCCTTGGCATTAAACTGCGAATTAGATAACAGATGTGTTTAATTCGTTGATCAAGAAGGAATCTTGCCTTCTTATTTTTGTTGATTTCATCCTTTGTGGTTTTTGATCAGTGTCTGAGCCGAGCTTGAAGATGAGGTCGTCAAAGCTGTCACTCAGACAGAAGGTTATGCAGAAGAACAGTCGGCTCATACGCCGCCGGGAAGTCTATGGCAAACATGTTCCAGCAACTGGTATGTATAACATTACATGTTGCTTGAGTCCTACGAAAGTTTAGTGCTTGAGGTTGTCATGGTGAAACTGGTGATAGGATTCCATCAACCACTGATGCAGGAGTAAGTCAGCGCCTGCCAAGTACCATAGGTCCACAGGGCAGTGCTGATCTATGTTACAGTAGCCTTCAGCCCAGCCAGACAGTAGTTTACACTGTGAGACCAGAGATATGGGATTGTCGCATGGTGCCTGTTCACTCGCCAGCTTCTGCTGGTACTCACTACTTCAGGGTTATTGCTAGGCTGAGTTTACCTGGTGAGCTGGTTACATGCTAAGGTGGTTACCATCTTGCAGGCCTGATGTGGAGTAGCTACTGTGATCAAGGTCAGTGTTGGTGGCGGCGTGGCATAGTGGTAGTGTCGTTGGTCTAGATCAATGAGGTTAACCTATGCTGAGCCCGGTTAGTACCGGGATGGGTGACCGTGTCCGAGTTCGACTCTCGGAAGCGGCACTTTGTTTCGGTATGTGATCAGCCACCCAGGTCGACTCAGCCTTCTACCCTCTGTGGGATGGTAAAATGAGTACCAGCCAAAGGGCGGTGATGCTCTGTGGCTGGGGAGTAAAGGCAGGCATGGTGTAATTTGCAGGTAAAACTGTGTGATCCATGTCTGAGCGCATTCGAGGTCGTTAAGACGATGCGCTATACAAATCGAAGTATACTTTACTTTACTGTTCTTTGTTACCACCGTGTGGGTATGCTTAACAGTGTTCTGTTTGTGGTTTTGAATATTGACTGCTAATTGGCTCTGATTTTGTTCAGAGAGGTGGTTTTTACTGGTGTCGACTAAAAATTTGAACGGTGATGTAGTAAAAATTGCAGCTTTATAATTGCACAAGTGTGCGACCAGTGCCAGTGACTTGCAGAGCGTTATTGAAAATATACAGGATCTGTTTTAATACATGGCAGCTGCCAGTGTACCTGTTGTGCATGCCCTGTGTGTCTTTCTATATTCGTTGCTGCTAAGAATATGTAATGTGTTTGTAGTGGATCACGATGATTCTCCGAATTCCCCACCGAGTGTTGTTAGTTCACAAGGCTCATCCGTAGACATATCATTGGTCAGAGTAAGCTTCATACAGGCTTTGTGCGACTATTAATAGAATAATAATGTATATATTACTACATATAGTGTTACAGCTGTGCTATCCTGCCACCACTGCTGTCACACATTTGGCTAATTTTCATATGCTATTAATTCTTCATTATGTTTTCTCATTTACATGACGACTTCTCATATCTTGATCTACTACTGCTTCTGTGTCATTCTGTAGGCTGCCTAAAGGTTTTGTTTTGTTCCACCACTTTGTAATTCATGCAGATCTTGCGTAGTTACTCTGGTCTGTTCTTGAATAATTATACCGTAAGCAGCTAGTGAAAGCATTTATATTTGGGAGTTAGTTAACAAAGTCACATGGTGACTGCTTGTCTGCCCCTTAGAAATATTTTTATTTACTAACTAAGTGATTAACCGTCTTAATGTGTAATGTATTGTAGCACAATGATTTTTTTCTGTGTTGACAGCCACTGTCTCAATTCCACACAAGATAGCTTATTCATTATCCATACATGCCGATAGGCAAGATTTGGATACATGGTTTACTGTTTGTGGGTTTTTTTTGTTTGTCTGTTTGTTTGTATGGTTACAGATTTTTCCACCGAGGATATAGCTAGTGGTTTCAAATTTTGCCCGGCAATTCATCGGCGTCCTGGGCAGGGAATCTTCCATTTTTAGGTCAATTCTTTGACAGGGTCGACCTAATAAAGCCAGTCTCAAATGTCCATCTATACGTGTGTATGTCCGTCCGTTCGCAGAAAGTTAATTGATTTCACTGAAATTTGGCATGTAGGCAGAGATAGATGACGGTATGCAGTATGACCCGATCCATAGTCAAGGCCACGAGCCCTTAAAAGTTGGAAATCCGGCCGTTTTCACAAGCTATTTCCTTCGCCATTTACAATGGGAGCTGTCAGCTGACCACGTATTCTTAAATTAGGGCACAATATCTAAATTTCGTATTCGGCCTACTTTTTTGTCACGTGACTTTGAAGTTAGCACAGACGTCAGTTGCGAAGAGTCGACTGTCAGTCCTCGTACGGGGCTAAATTTTATTGTGAACTTTGTTCGCCCAAAATCCCAAAATCGGCAGGCGAATCAGCCAGACTGCACAATAAATGAACTATAAATAGAACCGCTAGAGATGTGCTGTTCGTGGAATATCGTGCGGCGTGTGGACGTAGGATTGGCATGTGTGGATAGAGTTCAGTCCCCATTGACGTACTTGTTATATTTAATGCTGCAAACAGCATGGAAGATAATACAATCAGTAGACGTGTTCTGATTAATTTTCGGTTGCTTACTTGCTCATTTATCTCATTGTCGCTGTGTTTTACCAGGATCACCATGTAGGAGGAGCGTCGGACCGTTTTGTCGATGACTCGTCATTGGTGTGCAAGCCGGCACCAATTGTGAGTTGAAATTGACTGCATAGTCGGTAACATTAAAAGTGAAATATATTCGCTGCTGGTTTTGTGTGTTTATACTCATAGAGTGAGTATAAAGTTTGCGGCACTCACTCCCTCAGAGTTCAGTTATTGTTAATGTCTTCGCCACCCGACCGTTTCGCCGAAGGCACGTTTTAGGCCTGTCCGTTTACCACGTTCGTTGACCTGTTCGTCTGGTTGTTCGTTCGTTCAAACAGATCTTGTCACCACAATATCTCGATGAAACTTCCACAAATGTTGTCTAGTTCCTGCTAATGACCTGATAATATTCTGGAGGTCAAGGACACAGCATGTCGTCGAGGTGGCAGAGGCGTCCATGTCAATGCTTGGGTGCTGAAGTCCATCTTGTAGTTTGTTTGAGTTGTTGTTTGTCGGTGTTGTGTGCTGCATCTTTGCAAACATGCTAACTATTAGTGCAGTGTGGCCTGGTTTTTGTATCGATCTGAATGTGTGTACATAGAACATGGCCGCACTTTCAAGCAGTGATGCTGAGTTTATGCTGGCCATGTCACGGACATATGGCAGTCTGCCACTGATGGGCGGCTGGCCGACACAGCCTCTGGCCACATCTGCCGAGACTCCACTGAAGACGTTGGAGACCTCACAGCAGACTGAGCCATCTGGTGTTCCTTATCACCCAGCAGCCAGTAACGTCGGCCACATATCAGAGTCGTACATGCAGGCACTTATTGCGAGGTAACTGACTGTCAGCACTGTAGACGCAGGTTTATGAACCGGCACAGACTATGATAATTATCTGACCAACTCTGTGCTGTTGTGCATCATAATTGTGCACATCATATGCACACCTATATAAAGAGCAGTTCGTACACGGTCGACTGGATCAGGCTTTGATCTTGCTTGGCTTAGCTGTCTTCCGAGCGCCTCTTGTGTCTTCGGAGTACTTGGTGCTATATGTAGAAAATTGTTTGATTACATCCTTTTCTTTACCTTTTAGTGTGCTGAGCCTGAGGGATTGGCCCTTGACCTGGAAGACTATCATCCTTCAGTGCTATTACACTGTTGGTTGGGTCATCTGACCTGTAAAATCGTCTCTGAAATGACCTATAATGTGTCAAGTGGGCCGTTAAACCGTACAATAACATACCACACGATATCTCAAAAACCGATGCAGCTAGGATCACCGTACTTGATATAGAGATGTATCATCATGAGTTTTGCAAACCCATTTATTTTTGGTTAAAAGGTCACAAGTCGCGAAAACGTTGCTGTGTGGGTCTTTGCATGTTCCTGAGTTATGGCTTCTAGTTTCAGTTGCGGTTTGGTGTAAGGATTTTGTTAAAAGTTTTATTTTTGTATTTTTGATATCTATATTTGTGTACAAAGGCAAGCTGTTTGAATGAATATAGGTCAACAACGCTGCAGAGGACACGTTCTGAACCCATTCCATTGCCGGTACAGCTGCTGCTGCAGCAGCACAAGATTCTGCTGAACAAACAGCAGGACCAGCAGCTGAAAGAAAACCACAAACTCTATCTGAAAAAGGCACGTGTGTAGGCTCACACAGATTTGTCACTGGTAGTGTTGACTCTGCCACCATCTTCAGGTACTGGTGTCAGAGAGCCAATGTAGAGGAAGCAATGCCCCTTCCACGAGGATAACACTGGTTAGTGTTAGTGCTCTGTGTTCTCTTAAGTGCTTTGACACTGATGGCTGGGTGACAAGAAACCAAGGAAGGGCATCCGACCCATAAGAAAAACCCATTCCACTAATCCCCAGAGGTTCTGTTCTTGAACGGATTCTTCAGTACCAAATCAAGAAATTGGTTGGGAAGAACATCCCCAAAATGACCAGTGCTGTGTCGAATGGGATGTAAAACCTTAACTCAGTCATTCCGGAACGGATGGGATCGGAGGATCCGAGAGGCATTTGGCTGACCTCTGTTCACCTGGAAAAATGTGTGTTAAACAAAAGTCCGAGTAGTAGTCAAATGGAAGTAGTGGTAGTAGTTTTGAACACTGGTAGTAAAAACGGCTAAGTCTACATCTGAGCTTGTTGCACTACTACAGCGGTGCACAATACATTGCCTGCAGATGCGGCCCGCTGCATCCCACCCAAAATGTGTTAATTTTGGCACAAAAGTTGCTTTCGTGTGTTTGTAATGCAGTCATAAAATGTGTGAGTACTCTGCTGAGAAAAGATTGCAATACTACTTAGAAATGCAGAGAAAAAATATCTTAAATTGCCTGCTAAAAAGGACATACATATGCAATATGCAGTAGATGAGAGAGTCAGTTATTTAGTAACATTGTTGTAATGATTAACTGCTGTAGAAGCTGCTGCACCAAGCAAGTGCCAAGAAATTGCACATGGAGCATGTTGATGAGATGGCTGAAGCCAGGCCACCTCAGGTAAGCTATGTCTGCCATCCTGTCTCACAAAAGATGAGATTTCAGCAATTGCTGCGATGGATGACCATGGCATAGCAAGAGCTGCAGATTTTTCACCTCGGGGAAGTGGGGTGTTAGACATGAAAAAAATTTTTGCCAGGAGATCTGCCTTTTCATACAGGGTAGTTGTCCTCTGTGGTAACCATCGCACCAAACACCACCTTGATCTGTTCGGGCATTTAGCAATGGTACACAAGTGCAGACATATGCACCCACACAATTCATAGGATAAGCTGCACTGTTACTGTGATCAACGGTTTTAGTCAACTGTCTCGTCAGTTACAGTGTAGGTTGTGTTGCATCGATTTTAAAGATAAAGGTAATCTGACTCAGCAGCTGCTTAGTGATATATTGTCAAAACTGTTACATGGCTACGTGTCTGTAGATTAACTTGTCAATCTGTTACGAGCTCATGGCCGGATAGAAATGTGTACATTATTAACACCTCATGTAATCACTGTCGTCAGGCTGCGGCTCGTGAATTGAAAGAGGCTGACGTCATTGTAATCGACGAAGGTCCGAGCGAGAGCGACGACTCTGCAATACAGCCGGATACTGGTCGGACACGGCGAGCCTGCTTGGGCCGC
>Ga0209363_1001028_pt1 | contig 12531 bp, 9 predicted proteins | sample WorMetexBAHAMAS3_FD_187385 | JGI IMG/M metagenome (GOLD analysis project Ga0209363, IMG submission 187385) | Marine gutless worms symbiont microbial communities from Max Planck institute for Marine Microbiology, Germany - Inanidrilus exumae... | ecosystem: Host-associated > Annelida > Digestive... | reverse complement strand
TTCGTAGAGTGTCAGAGCTGGTCCTGGATAGAAAACGTAAATTTTTGCAAACATTCTGTTCGTGCGACAATATTATATGTGAAACTCTTGTATTTATGGCGAAGGATGAGTTGTCAAGCCTACGTTCAGCTAGTTAAGGTATGCTAGTCATTGGTGCAATAATAAGGTTTCTTTCTTTCTTTCTGTTGTTGTTGTTGTTGTTTTTCTTATTTCTGTTACCATGTATATTGGTGAATAAAGATGAATATAAAGGTGATAGCAGCTGTGGGTTATGTGTCCATATCAATGGTTAATCTAATATAACACTCAACACGAACTGAGCTAAATTAATACACATTAATGAAATAATTCTATTATTCGACTGTTGTTCCCTGAACTGTTTGCCTAGCCGTCACACTTCAAAACTTACTTTCATATAGTTCATATGACGTTAGAAATATCCCATCAAATGACTAGTTCGATGAGCCTTTCTTCCCACAAGCAGCTAGTTAGTTGCCCATAATATAAGTAGAACGCTAAACCCAGAGAGTTTCAGCAAACTTAACAAAATTTAACAAAATTTGAAATATATTTATTCCCCATGGGATGGAACCATTCTCCACCAAGTGACGTAGAGAAGTTAAGCTAAAAGGGGGCTTACCTGCTATGCCATTACTCCACCGTCAACGTATGAGGGAATTAGCTCAAGTCACTCACTTGGTCTGAACAAAGAGGCAACAACTCAATGCAGAAAAGCAATAATGTATTCTTATGTGATTAATTCATCTTTAGTAACTCATCTTGTATTATGCACACTCTTTGACCAAGTTGCAATAGTTACAATATGTGCACTAAGAGATGAGATACAACCATGTTTTTATTGTGTTCTTGTATGTTTAATTGTGTCTGTATGTTGGCTGCCTTATTGGCTTAATAAACCATGATGATGATGAGTGACATAGATGTAGCCTTGTCGTAGTGTAGCGATTGTAGACAGACAGACAGACCCACTGCGGCAGACCGACTGCCACACACTGCCACTTACTCATTCATCGCGACTCGTCAGCGACTCGACAGCGACTGACTAACTCGTTCTTCAGCGCTACACTAGCTCAACACCAGTGGCCAGCAGCCCAGAATAGCGCTGCTGCCACTCCATAAGTCAGTGGGGAAAACTCCTTCCAGACACATTAAAGTCACTGGTATATTTGTTTTTCCGCCAGCGTTCACCGTTACCATAGTAACAATAGCTACGGCGACATGTGTTTCTGTAATTCTTCCCATTAATCGTCAAATTTCTCCGTACCTCTTTTTCCTCTTTTTAAAAATAGTTTGCGATTAAGTTCGAAATAGTCAAAATTATGCCGTTTAATAATAGGAAATTGAATTATGTCCGACTTTACGGTAAATAAGTAAATTTAAGCGAAATCGGTCCTTCGTGGCGAAATTCGTACCGCTATACGGCCCATTATAGAAAACGAACATGATGTCATCCACAAAACCGGATATACATAACATATCGCAACGACGCCGGAAGAGGACCGAGCCACGGCCATAGGCAAGTAAAGGCAACATGCATTACAAAATTAGGTAAAGATCACGCGTGTTGTTCCGGAGATATCATGCCGGACAGACAGACACACGAACACACACAGGCATACTCATCACACTACTTCGCGAAGTAATAACCAGTATAACGATAATGGTAACTTAGTTAATGCAATCATTTTGTCTCACCCACAATATATCAGTACATAACACTTCCATCGTCGCCCTCCAATGTTAACCAAAGCTGGAGCTCCGAACAGTCACCGTTGTGAATTTCCGGTTAATTTGAAAATCATTGATGATGAAATACTGTTACGGCTGTTTCCGAACGTGTCGTCAACACTGGTTTATTCACCGTATAATGGCTGAATGAATTTTCGCCGTCGGATACGACGCGGTGCCGAGTAATGCAGTGTCCGGTTTCGTTAAATACGGCAATTTCTGTCCTGGTAAGTATTGGACTGTGCCGGCGACAAAAACGTTCGTAATTCGATTTGCCGGCGGCGGCTTGGTCGGGTCCGGTCCGGCGCTGGCTGCGGATGTCGATGACAGAGAGTCTGCAGCTGTCGGCGACGACGCCGAAGCACTCTCGACTTGTCGGGCGCATACATCGCGGCGCTGTCGACGACCATGCCGACTGCGGCAGTGCCAGACGCGGTCCGGCCGGCAAGCAGACGCCGCTAACGACGACGACGATGCAGACGGACGCGTGGACGAGGCAAGCGGCGGCTTCATCAGATTTGCTCGTCGTAAATAACCGACAACGCTTGGCAGAAACGTCCAGCCGGGCGCCCGTCCGGTCGCCCGCCCGCCGTGGTTCGATGCGCGAGTTAGGCGGCTCGGCGTGGAGGACCGAGTGAACGGCTTTGGGAACGAATGCTTCAGTCGTGATTTATCCGTCCGTTCGTTCGTTCGTTCGTTCGTGCTGGAGGCACATTAACGTGTCCGTGTCGCACCTCGGGCGCTTCATTCAGCACACGTCGGCGTCTGTGTTCGGGTCCGCTCAATCCGCATCCCTCGTCGCAGGTTGCTGAATGTACGCGAAATTGTTGCTGGTGGTTGAAATTCGCTGTATCCCGTACTTGCTATTAACGCACGCTTAGTTTCCAATGCTTATCGCAGTTACATATTCAAAATGCATCCATCACTTTATACAGTAATTCTATATACATTTTGTGCACAACATATCACGCTGTAGAAGTACTGTATTATTATTGCTCTGTTGTTATTATTATAGTGCGGTATTTGCTGTCATCACGTGTATGTCTGTCCGTCCGTCCGTCCGTCCGTCTGTCACAAGTCAGAGTTGTACCGAAACGGCTAAACGTAGGTCGTAGGATCACGCAAACAACGCCGCAGCATGGCCCAGGAACTCTGGTTTTATGTCGCCAAAGATCTCGCGAAACTTCGATGGGATCACCCCAACGGGGCGCCAAATTCAGGTGGGTTAGGTAAAAATTGCGTTTTGCGACTGGTCGAGAAGTCGGCGGCTCAGATGCCTTACAGCCGAAAACTTGTGTCCATCCGCCACGTTGGTCCGCGTACACGACGGTGCGCCGGCGGAGGAATACGTGGTGTTATCAACAACGTTGGTGGTAGTCGAAGTTTATTGACAACACTTACGGCCCAGTCGACATCAAAAACGTTGGTTGTCGTGAAAGTCTGTTTATTACACGCAGGTTACGGCTCATTTCAGCGTTACATAATATGTGACACGGAGCGTCGTATGCTCTCTGTGCGATAGTTGAACCTATTGCATCGATGCGTGTACAAAAATGTGCAAGTAACCGAATAAAAGTGACCGCTGCTGAAAGTGCTGCTCAGGTTAGCACGCGATCTGTTTGCGTTATTCGTACAACAGTAGGACAACATGATCAACAGACACAGAGCGTCGCGCGGGTCTCTCGGCGATAGCTGAGCCTCACGTATGAGCAAGTTGCACAACAAAAAGTGGCGTTTGCTGACCATGTTCTAAGATGAAACAGTGAAACAAATGCATCGGTAATATTACGAAAAAGATATCGGTATAAAAGTAACTAGATGGCTGTATTGTATGGAATAGCCACAATACAGTATTCGACTCGAAACGCTCGACTATCTGTGCACAAGCTGTCTACTTCCTGCATTCGACGAGGCCTAGTGTCACATGACTCAATAGTCGATGGTGATTGGCTGCCTACGACTGAGTGATGTTAGCGTTATCTGCCGTGTTGTCAACCCGCATCCGTCGTGTCCGAAAAATTTGGGAGTACGTTCCGTGTACGGACTGTACTGGCCAGGGCAATGACTTTCAATCGATTCCAACGGTAACTAGATGGCTGTATTGTGTGGAATGTCCACAATACAGTATTCGGTTCGAAGCGCTCGGCCATATCTAACAGGTGGTTCTTCGGGCCCACCCTAGTCCTCAACGCAAACGGCATCTCGATCGCTTCAGCCGTTTCTGCAGGGCTCACTAAGTGACAGACTGACAGACAGACAGATCGAAAGACACGCTACTTGGTCGATAACAATAGCGTAGTGCTGTAATGTGGTCTAATAATAATTGTAGCATATCTAGACTCTTAGACTGGTTTACATGCTTTTATCATTGAACGGAACTAGGCAATCGTAGACAGCAGACTTCGCTTCGCCCGCGATGTGGAATCAGCGCGTAACTAGCCTATATACATACTTGGCATAAGTCCAATTAATGCTAAATTAACTTCGCTTTCCTACGTCCATGCATTTCTGCGACCGTCATGCGACTGAATATCGTTATAAACGTGCGAAGAATGGCTTATGCAAACGTGACTGTAGTCTGTAGACTTACGAAAAAGTTCCATAAAACTAAGGTACAGGATGAGATGACGGACATCTTTCAATTTTACAAATTACCAGTAAACAAAGTTATTTTTGCGCTGTTATTCTCCTGATTATTGTAAATGAAATAATAGCCCTCCAATCTGGAAGGTGCTGAATTTTCACTTTGTCAGAGTACACGTGACCTTTTGACCTATAATTGGCTACCCATTGGTGCAATCGACATCTTCTTAATCCCAAATGTGCGGTATGTAGCTTATGTCGCTATCTGGTGATTACGAATGTATCGATATATTACAGTTGCCGTGCGTTACCCGCATCCGACATGTCTGAAAAATTTGGGAGCACAATTTTTGTACGGAGCGTAGATGCCAGGGGAGTTTGAATTGATTCTAACGGTAAAATGGAAACTAGACATCCGTAGAGGGATCATTTGGTAATGAATTTATGGCGATCTGTAATCATTGCAGAGTTATGGCGGCCTGAAGTCGCAAAACGTTAAAACATTTTAGCGAACTTTTTGCGTTTTTTTTTGAAAAACGAACCTTATGCGGCAACAATCAATAACGGCAATAGCGGCACTATGGCAGCCGTGTGCAGTGATCCAGAATCCAGACCTGTTGTTGTCACATAGCACTGTCCCCGTACAAATCCGCCCCTGCGATTTGGCCTGTCGTCAGAATTATTTGACCGCTTGTTATATTAGTAGTACTATTATCCAAAGTTAAGTCGAATGCGAGAATACACGCCGAGTGGTGGCAATGGTTAGTTGTAAAGCCAGCCGAGCTCGTAAGAGCAATATCAGCGTTCACCAGCCGCTGTCTGGCTGCATGGCGTTATATACATGTCCAACGTAATTTCGAAAATCTACGGCGACATTTGCATAACGCAGCGCCTATGAATTATGCCATTTGCAGACGACGGCTGCAGCAGCTGATAGTGACGTCATGGCGCCGGACGCAGAACGAAGCAAGCATTGCATGGCCAGGATGACGTCTATGGAACATCTGTCAGCTTTGCGTCCCTCTATGGTCGGCATAAAACCGAAATTGACCGAAATACAGATTCCGTTGAATTTTGATAGACTTTCTTTCGTCTGAGTACGACGCTCGATGTTGCACGCGCATTGTCTTTACGGTCAATGCAGTCGTAAAACTGCTGGAACTATCACTGCTGAAAACCTCACATATGTAACCGTATTAAACGTCGAATCTGGCACAAAGCAACACGTTAATCTTTTCTTTTGTGCTAATACAGCAACGCAATTTCGCTCAACGAAATCATTGTTAGTGCGCAGTTACACAAACAGCATAGCAGTGAATTAAGTAAGTCAGCTGTAAAAAAGGAGTTTAATAAGTAAATTTCTATAGGTTTCTCATATTCGCCCAAACAACGTAATTGCGACTACTGACGAAGAAATTAAAGTTTAGTTAATCTTCCAAACCAAAAACGTCGGCTCGTACTACTCCTTGAACTTAGTACTTCACGTTTTTTCCTTTCTGCTGCTGACTACACTGTGTCCCAAAAAACAAGACACTCGACCTTTGGTCATAATTTCGGCAAAAGTACACCGATTATCAAAATTCTTTCACTATTAGATTTCAAAGGAAATTGTCTATGTTTTGTTAAACACTTGTACCTCGCCTTAACTACATTGCTACAGACAGGGTGGTGACGTCACAGTAATTAAGGATCTCTGTGTTGTAGGGCAAGTTGTCGTTCTTTGAGAAGTTAACTGGTGAAAATCTGTCACGTTATTTAAATAAAATTAAATTGACACGTTTAAAAAAGCTCAGTGCGCCGTCTCGGCGATCTGACTATAAGCGCTGCAAAATGTTTACATTTACTTGCCCTACATCATGGCGGCCAGAACAGCTGGCATAGATAAAGTGAAGAAATTACGTCACTGTCAATATTTGCAGACTTATCTTATGAAATTTATAAATTCAAAATAATCGCCGAACATTTACTCCGACAATCAAAATCAATCTAGATTTACACGAAAATTAATAAAACTTAACAAAACTTTTCAATATTCAATAAATTTTGTTGTAATGATTTTAGTTTATTTTTGTGCAATGCATAAAGTTCAGGATGCAGATAATGCAACAGCGTTAAGAATGTGGTCTGACGACAAACTCAGTAAAATTTATGAAACAAATTAACAACTTCATCACTGTCAGAAGGTGACAAGCAACGTTTGCAACTAATACCTACTGCAGCCTGTGTACCTGATAAATAGGCATAGAGTTAAATAAAATGCGAAAACCGTCTATCTGTAGTACAAACGCAAGCTCACAGACATTTGCGCCATTCACTGATAGTTTCATGAATAACAATCTACTGCAGCTCATGCAATACCTCAATCAGTCACTGATGAAGTTTGCTGACATCACGAATCCTGTTCTGATCGTTGCTGCATACTTTCTCAAGATATTGTAGTCATAAGGTTTCTGATTTGGGCTACTAGACAGACACAAAACTGGCAAGATGAATATTATTCTGAGGTCTCACATGCAAAGATGCCACTGAAAGTAGCAGCAATTGTAATTTCGAAGTTTCACACGGTAGGTACTACTAGGTAGTAACATACTTAAGGTGAGATGGAAAATCTTTATGTTATGTACAAAATTTCCTTTAAAATTAACAGTTACAGTTACAGAATTTAGAAAATCGGTCTACATTTGTCGAAGTTATAATTCAAAAATTAAGTGTCCTGTTATCGACCGGGTACTCGCCCACGGCGTATACCGGTCGCTTCTTGCAATGACGTTTCTCCGGAGGCGCAAATCGCCATAAATTAATCACCAGTTTTACGCAAACTAAGACTGTTACAATTAGTTTTAAAGCCACGCGACCTCAAAAACTGTCGCCCTAGTAACGACTGATCTTCTGGGCGTAAATAGGCATTTTCAAGCTAAACTCGCATGAGGTTGAAACTCTCGTATCTTCATAACTACACGGCCGACACGGTTGCTTATCTCCGCCCTTGATGAGCTTTTTTGTGACACAGTGTATACTTAAGCGTTCTCCTCGCTATTTATAGCGCCAATTCGGTTTTTCGCCCGTAGTCATGTCGGACTGATGTCACATTCACATCGCTCTCGGCTCAAATCATTGCGCTGTAAACAAGGTGTCGGTACGATTTGCAGCACTATAGCAGCAATATACGTAGTCCTAACTGTTACTAAACCGAAGCGGATCAGATTTATGAGAGCGGGGAGTAAAATGTGGCAAGTGTTAGCAAACTTGGAAAGAATTTTGAAGTGTATCCCCATTTAAAAACAATGAACTATTTTTTAACATTTGCAAGAACATTGTGTTACTTCTCAAAAGTGTAGGAGTGGTAGTAAAAGGCTGAAAATAGTTTGCAACGTAAGTATGCAAGTTGTCCCCAGATTTTGGCATGTTTCAAATTTCCAAGCACCAGATAGCTTGCATTACAATGCAGAAAAACGTACCAACCCCATGACTCTGATCGCATATTCATTACTTTCCCAAAACTACATTTTTAACGTCCACCAAATCATCACTTCAAGCGGAAAAATCAGTATTTTTCTCGCGAAGGCACGGACAAAAACTAACGCTCAGAATTCACCAAAATACGCCATTTCAAATTTTTTAAAAATCATTTTTTCTCTGGGAAGAGGCTTATCCCCTCCCCAGATACCTGTCCCATTCGGGAGAGGTACCCTCAAGTCAAGGTTAGCAAACCACATGAGGCTCAAACACAAAAAAGCTATAAGCGAAAACTGACTTCTTGGCTTTATACGTACACTCAACAACCTTAAAAAGTCAACAGTTAAAGGTCAAAAGTAAAGTCACGAAGTTTATTCATTCCTTCCCGAATAAAACTCAATAATTGAAATGTCACGGAAAGTTATAATGTCCCATTAATGTGGCAGATTTTCCGTAACTCTCTATATGATCTCAAAGTCAGTATTTCAAATGTCAAAAGTTATTACGCCTTATACGGTTCAAGCAAAAAATGCGCCATAAGCCATTACTGATTACAGGATTAATGGATGGTCTAACGAAGTGCCACGAACCGAGAAATGTCAAAGATCGAGGTAATGAAGATGATATAACCGCTAAACGTCGTTTTTGTCGTGTGCTTAATAGCACTGATAAATTATAACAATTCTGTCAGTCCTTTCGACCGACACACGCTGGTTTTGTGTCGAACGAAGAAGCTCAGATATCGCAGACGAACTGCGCCACGCACTATGCACTATAAAATCTTGTAAACAGCTGCTGCAGAGCTGAGTACGAAAACACACTTGAAAAGGTATGCAGTAAATGAATGACCATAAAGGTCATTCAAGGTCATCGGAATTGCCTCTAATAGATAGGCTATATGTCACTTCCTATTAGTGGTCTGAAGTAGCAACGACTCCATCTTGCACCTTTTTCGAGATGTTACCACATTTACAATGTACGTGACTGCAAGTAACCTTGCATTTTCGAAAACACAGTTGAAATTACAAGCCCTATGCGCTTTCTGATTTATGTGTAAACATGTTGTAGATATTACACACTATATTTCCTGAGATATGGGAGTTAAAAAGATTTCAACAGCAACAGTGACCTTCAAGGTCATTCAAGGTCACTAGTAATTGTGCCATTCGATAAGATACATACGATCTCCTATTAGTCTTCCACTACAAGATGATGACGTTGTTACTAGAAACCACTAATAGAAAGTGATAGATGACCAATCAAATAGCGTCATTTCAGATGACCTTGTATGACAGTGAAGGTCATTCGTTTGTTGCCAGCTGTTTCGCATGCTATTTTTCAGCAGTTGAGAAGATGCCAACTGAAGAGAGCATCGCGCGGTCTCCTCTACAGCTGTGCAGCACTTGAGCGCCGCCGCGGACGCAGGAGCTGTACGATAATTAGGTCTTTGGTCATATAAATAAAGAATGGAAAGTCGCAGAATTTTGTAATTTGGCGTACAATTTCTCAGATTATGTTCAACTGACTGCACCATTGCTACGTCAAGACTTCATCACAGTCAGACGGCTAGACCGGAAATGATTCTGCGTGAATTGATTCTGGTCCATAAAAACCTCGAGGTTTACGTTTGACACGTAGTCGCAACCGATTCGAAACGAGATTCGCACCACTCTAACCTCACTGTACATGCGATTTCATTGCGTGTAGTGGTAGTGGTGTATCTGGAGTAGTGTACCATCGGTAATGGCGCTCACTAATGGCATGCTTTGATGCTGAACACAGCGTGGATCAGTCTATCATCTGATATCGCCGGTAATCTCTCATCACTCTTAACCTTCAAGCGCCCTGTTAAGACTAATTACCATCGATCAATCATTCCATCACCTGCTAATCATGCCGTCTACGTGCATAGGCGATTCGCCAACGACGAACGACACACCACGAAAGGATTCATTGATTGATTAAAACCCTTTCAGCATAGTTGATCTTAAATTCACTGCTCAAGAAATTTTACCACTAAGTTTCAAGTTCGCATACAACAAGTACAGTGCAGACCAAACAGAATGGCAGTAGATATCATTGTACAAGGCATGCATATGTATAAGTCTTAAAGAACACCGATACACGACGGAAGGATATAAATTATTGGCAGATAATTAACTGTCATCATAGCTGCCGAAGGCATTGAAGTCAAAACGGTCACGTACGAGAATCTTCCTCTTGTCCCAACGGAAACAGTAGCGGAGCGATACTTTGAGGGGCCCGGCTTGGACACCGCTAACGTTTAAGTAAGTAAAATTGCGAATTCGACGTACAGCAAAAAACTAGGGTTGGAACGATAGCGCAGAAATTCGATAGTCCGATAGCCGATAGTATCGGTCGAAACAATCGTCCAATGGGATGGCGATGCGATAGTTTTTCAAACGTGCTTTTCAAGCCGCCCGAGCCCCCAGTCCTTCAGCCTGCCGAGTTTCAGCGCAATCGAGCGATGCGCGGCTGAGTTATTGCGATTTTACTGATTTTCCCCCAGAGGGGGCCTAAACTCCACCACGGAGAGGGGTGGTAGGAACTCTACCAAATTTTTCTTGGACATAGACCTATCATCGGTCCTACACGCTATTAAATGGGTTTAAGAAATATTGCTTCGTTTCGAAACTACGGCCAAAAATGTTTAAAACAATGTTTTTAAAAATCGAGTCCAAATTTTGATGTTTTTGACTCCTGCAAAAATTAGAGGAGGGTTGGGCGAAATTCTCACGGTGCGTGATCGAGTTCGACCTAGGCCCTAACATGTAGTATAACTTTTATGACGCTCTTCTTGGTATAGTCTCGGAGATTAGAGGTGGGGTTTTTAAAGTTTACGCTAAAAGAGGACAGCAACAAAACCTAAGGCCTCCGACTACTAACGTACGTCGGGCGGCCTAATAACTAGGCCATCAGTTCAGCAGTTCTGAAAATTCACAATAAAAAATCAGCTACGTCGCCCTATCGGTAAACAGTCGGGCAAAGGGTAAGAGTGTTGTCTGATAGTCATTAGTTCAACTATCGCCCGATGCGATAATACGATTTATTTATTTATTTTTATTTAAAACTCTCTGTGCATAAAAACATAGTATAAACAGTCATAGAAAATATCATTTAAAACACAAACACACGAGAGTAACACGCCAAGGCCGAATGGCACTAACAGGCGTTAATGTACAGAATACAGCAAAATATTAAAAACAACCAAGAACAGCTAGGATTAGTATCCGAGCGATACAACTCTGATAAGTCTGCGCTTTTGATAAAGCGATTAAACCGGGCGATGCTACTAAAGTCATTCGGTTTGGCAGGTAGGCTGTTCCATGTGTCTATTATGCGCTGCGAGAAGAAATACTTGTACAGGTCAACCCGGTTACAGTCCTAACCCTAATCCACACTGTTCGCGTACTTTTCGCTCAGCCAGTCTTGTTCGGTTGTCAAATTTTTCTTTGGTATTGCTAAGATCTCTGGGCTTAAGGTCTCTGGAGGTCGGCGGCCCCGGATCTCTAAACCTCCTGATCTTTCTGCCACTGCTTGTCACCTTCATTTCCTTGGCGTCCATAGAGGCCAGCGGCCCCAGTTCTTTTAAAAACCGCCTCAACCATCTATAGATAGACTGGCAGTGACGTAATTTCGACATTTTTATCTATGCTAGCTGTTCTGGCCGCTATGTGGTAGGGCAAGGAAATATAAACACTTTGCAGCACTTACAGTGAGATCGCCGATCTGGCGCTAACAGTAAGCTTTTCTTAAACAATGATTCAATTTTATTTAAATAACCTGTCAAATCTTCACCAGTTAACAGTGTTAACTTCCCACAGTACGACATCATGCCCTACAACATGGAGGTCGTATCGCGACCATAGATTACTGTGACGTCACTTCAACCTATGTATAGCTACGCAACGGTTCTGTCCGTGTCTAGCTGGAGTGAACAACTGGTCGACGGTTATTTGCCAAAATCGACCAGCTGCCGGAAACAATTGACGCTGAATACGAGAAGGCAATGACTAACGCGTACTGGGGAACGTTGAATGGTCGGTAATCGGTTTTGCTGGCGGCGATCGTGCTCTCAGCGCTGACTAAAGTCACATCTCGTTCGTTCGTTCGTCGTGTACGGTCGCCACGGCACGCGACCTCTCGTGGAAAATCCGCCAAGAAACATCGTCGCCGGTCGTCCGGGCGCGACTGGCCGTATCAATTACGTCGTCGCCATGGATACCGATTGACCTCCGGAGCGGGTCCTAAAGTGGCCGGCATTTCTGGGCTACGGAGACGGGAGAGAAGCCGACCAACCGACCTGGCGATGCATTAAACGGCAACGACGCCGGATCATCGGAGACCGTACGGAGACAGCACGGAACGGTGGGAGACGAAGAAAGGGAAAACGTTAGGCTATTAGCCATTTATTACAGTTAGTCGATCGGCTCGTTGACGAGCGTAGAAAGACCGACGTCACGACACTCCGTCGGCGTTGTTCAGCACATGGACAGAACGCTGGCTGGCGGTGGCCACTTCGTTAACGGTAACAGCTTTATCTCGCGCGACCGACGAGCCAAGACAGTGCAGGGGGCGTCGAGTCCCCGGCGAGTGCTTGACCGTTCGTTAACGGCATGTCGACGTGCCGGCATTAATGGTCGTCCAGTGTTGGTTTCAGCTCGTCGACGAGTTCATTAGTGGCGATGTGACGGCACGTATGTCTTCAGTTCGCTAGTCAAC
>Ga0209363_1001027_pt1 | contig 12533 bp, 9 predicted proteins | sample WorMetexBAHAMAS3_FD_187385 | JGI IMG/M metagenome (GOLD analysis project Ga0209363, IMG submission 187385) | Marine gutless worms symbiont microbial communities from Max Planck institute for Marine Microbiology, Germany - Inanidrilus exumae... | ecosystem: Host-associated > Annelida > Digestive... | reverse complement strand
TCTGTAGTTATGTTTCACATAAAAGTATTCAAATCACACCATTAACAATTTTTAATAGTTTATTTTAAAACAACGAAAAGAAAAAAATCGCTATACCCCGACTTTAAATCTAGCATCAGTATTAATGTTATTACAGCTGCTGTTAATGATGGTGGTAGTTAGGTCTCAGAAAACTGCATTGTGAAGTTGATTTGCTGACAGACAAAAGAAGAAGAAGATACCGCTAAGTACTCTGGAGGAGGTCGACATGGACCTTTGTGATACCGAGTGAGTGAACACAGTTTTAAATGTTACATTTTTACACGTAGTTGATTACTGGGAAGGAAGTGAGTAAGTAAGTCAGTCATATTACCATTTACATCAAATACACATGTGATACTGTGGTGGTCGGTTCCTTGTTAAATGGATGCTATTTAGTTTCACTCGGCATTTGATCCTGTAATTAGCTATCTCAGTTTTCACTAGTGCTGAAGTAAAAGTTATGAAATATATATTGTTTTGTGGTCATCACCGGTTTTATTTGCACAACAAGAGGTCATACAGCAGTCCATTATGAGTGCCTCAGTTTGACGCATATTATCATGTCTGAGATGATTAGTTTTCACTGCATTGTGCATTTAACAACTATTTTCATTAGAAACTGAGCAGTTTGTGGCTGTAATGCTTATTGTGAGCCATGGAGTTGTAAGAATAGGATCAGTCCATTTCCAGGTCATACGTGTTGTAAGGTAACCAAATCTAGCATGTTACTGTTTATTTTGTGTTATAATGTCTTTCGGTTTCTTGGTGCTTATCTGCTTATGTTATGTTCAGTACTGTGCTGAGTGATTGACTGGGAAGAGTGTATCTGAAATCACAATTTTTTTGTGTCGAGTGGGATGCAAAACCTGAACTCAGTTAATCTGTGGCTGTTGTGTACTGGAATTTTTGCATTGTCATTGATTTCATTTCAGCAAGTGTGATTGGGGTGGAGGGGGCAGGTCTGGTACTGTGGATGGGAAGTACCCTGGATGCTTCTTGTGGGTTTTTTTTCTAAGAGATGCATTCCAAAGCCAGACCAATGTAGAAAAGATATTATGCAACAAGAGTCGTTGGCACTGATATGCTATAGGAACTGAAGAACAGCAATTACACTAGGATATGACATTGAATTGATAAATAGGTCTTGTGGTGGTTGGTTAGTTTCCATCGTGTTGTAAGTGCAAGTGTAATAACTTAAATGAGCCTCCCCTATCCTTTCCCATTTTGGGTTGTCGCATAGCAAAAAAGGCAACGAGGTCGGGAGGTTACTGTATCGTTGGCCATCCTTAACCTGGCGGGTCTAAATCACCCAAGACCATGTCCCTGATATAGCCTATTTTTGTGCTGGAAGGGGACGCTAATCTCCCAACCAGCCAACTAGCAAGTGTGATAATTGATTTGTTTCACTACCATAAATTTATTTTCAGTGTCATCAAGTATGAAAGATTTTTACATTATCGAGGCTTTTGGTTGTTTCTTTTTTGCTGATGTAAGGCTTTGTAACTATTGTCTGTTTTTTATGACTTACGCCATTTGTCAACCTTTTATCTTTTTGCCAATCTTATTCTGATACCAGTTACTCCATTTCTGACTTACCTATTCCGTCACACATCACTCTTTTCTCTTTTGATTCTCCACTCTGCTCATCCATAACCCCCTCTCTTTTTCACTCCTGACTTCAAACCTACCTATTTCACAAATCCTATCCCCCATAGTTCCACTTCTTCCTCCCGGACTGCCTTTCACAGACTTTTGCCCGGACCATTTCTTCTGAGCTACTCTTGTTTTGTTTTTAGTTTTTCTGTATTTTTTTTCGTTTCTGTGCCGTGCGCTAGACTAAGTTGGCCATCTCATCAGCTTTTGCACGCACGTAAACATACTGTATCGTATTGTATCTCTCCAAAAAAAATTCAGTTTAGATTTCAGCGTATGATGGTTTCCTTAAGAACTTAGAGAAACCATCCTGTGCTGAAACGAGAGCTGCATTTCTGTTGGCCAGATGCCAAGCTAACAGTGCTAAAGCTCTGCTAGCAAGAGTATGATTTCTGTAAGTAAGTTGCCTTTCATTAAATGCGTGTAAGTCGCACGCATAAGATTAGCAGATAAACACATATAAACACATAAAAAGCGAGAACTAAAGCACGAAAAACAAACATTATAGTATGAAGAGTATTGATGCATATGTATTTTCAGCTCTGATTCTCCGGTGTTGTGGATACGAATCGATCCTGATATGACGATACATCGGTCGGTAGAGTTTGAGCAGCCGGACTTTATGTGGCAGTACATGCTTCGCTACGAGCGTTGTGTTGTGGCACAGTACGAGGTACTTATTTGTGAGATTCGTTTGAACGTTTTTCTTGCTATGACCAGCTGTTGTTGTCATCTGTACACATGACACACAGCTGTTTTATTACCACTAGGTCAAGCTGTATTAGCTGACACCTCCAGTAACGAATTGGAGATTTTGATGGAACAAATTTTTGCTGTCTGCATGCCCTTGGTGACAGTTGTGATTATAATAAATAGTAACAAGTGGTCCAAAAATTTTGACAAAAGGCCGTATCGCAGGGAGGGGGTCAGATTTTTCACGGGTGACAGTGTAATGTGATACTGGCTGCAGCAGTCCTGCTATCATGCCGTTATTGATGATTGAATGATTTCTTTTGCTGTGTACACCACAGCAGAGACTGCAAGTGCTTTTCAGTGGGCCAGTTAACCCCCGAGTATTGTCCCTTGCAATTACGCCTTTCGTCAAAATGTTTGGACTGCTTGTGGGGGGATCTTGACCTCATATAATAGATTATTCCTTGGGCCCATGTGAGTCAGCCCCCCGCCCCCAAATGACATCTCAATCAGTTCAGTTGTTTTTGCATAGCACATCTGTGTGACCAACAGACAGACAGACCACACTACGTGAAACATCTGTAGCAATAGGCTGCATCTATGCACTGCATGTGTGCGATGCAGCCTAATAACAAATGTGAAAAGCTGGCCAGCCCACTAACAAATATACAAATATATGTCTGGTGTAACTGACTCGAGTCTCTTTCAGTTCTTTGATGATATTAATTAATTTTAGGATGAAATCCAGCTTGATCCAGTTTCCCATATATTCTCTTGTTGGAGACTCAGCCGAGCCCTGAGTAACTGTGGAAGTGAAGGTTGGCTAAACAGAAGCTGAGAGTAAAAGTCATCGACATCAGAGCACTCGATGTTTGTTCAGGCTATAAATGCTCTAGAACGGTATCCAACACCGAAGTCCCGCCAGGCGCTGACGTCGACCATAGAGAATGACAACTGTTTCTACTCAATCCGCATTGACGCTGCACAGCGTCTTGCAAAGGTTTTGCTTTTTGCTGCTTGCATGTTTTTTCATCCACACATGCTGATAGGCAGTGTGTGGATATATCGTTTACTGTTTGTTTGTTTTGTTGTTGTAATTTTGTCATTTTGTACAGTTACAGATTTCTCTGGCCAGGATAAAGCTAGCGGCGTCAAATTTTGCACAGTGGTTTATTGGCAGCGTGGCCAGGGAATCTCCCATTTTGGGGAACTTTGCTCCCCCAGAAGCCAAAAATCGTACCAAACGGTCACAAATGGGAAGTACTGCCTAGGGTGTATATCCTTAACCCATTGTAAACACGCACTACAGATGCACAGTTTGTGGAATATCATGTGGCATGTGGATTTAGGTCGGCATGTGTGGATATTCGGCCATTTCCAGAGACGGGCGTACTTGTGATAACTGGTATCACCTTGTTGACTACGATGGCAGTGTGGCTTAGTGATAGCATGTTAGTCTTGACCATTAACTTTGTACTGCATCAGTAGTCTGGTGAATATTGTCGTCACCAGCTACTTAAATCAACTTTGGATTGAGATGCGTCAACAGATTAGCAAAGTATGTACTGGCAGAACATCCCATCTCCTGAGCTGTGGAGTTATGCTGCCCTCATGGATCATTTTGATATGACACCATGGTTCCAACTGAATGCATGACAATGACGATAACAACAGCAAGTGAACAGGTGAAGATGCATTCCAAACAATACATAAGTCGTAAGTCTAGTGTTGCAGTATACAGTGGCATCTAGATGATTGCCACACTCAGATGTCAAGCTGGCAAGAAATTATAAGCGTATAAAATATACAGGGTAAAAATTTCCCACCAGCTTGATATCAGAGGGCAACAATGGTCTTCAGTATCTTAATAATAGTCAGCTAGACCCCTGCCTTATGCTGTGGCACATCAGATATATCAGATACATGCAGGCTCTGCAACAGCATTCCATTGTCTATTAGAAGTTCTCTATTACTTGGATTTTTCAAATGTAATCTCAAAATGTTTTCACTCAGTTCTTGCTTCCCCTAACAGTGTGTCGTCCACCTAGCAACTGCCCATATATCTGATTCGGGCAAGCCAGGCTGTCCATCACTAGGCTTCCAGATGACACCTCTGTGTATCAGGCCATGTTGTGCTTTATTGTGACCGACCGGCCACCTGATCCGACCTGGAAGTGCCAACCTGGCCATCCATTTTCCAGCTAGATAGACCGGCTCCATCAAGACAACAATATCACTGTTGTAAATCTCTGGAGTCAAGCTACTGTTTGAGGTCATTCGAGGATGATGCTGTGGTCACAGCTGATTTTACGTTAATGATTACAATTACAATATATTATCCAGTTTATGTGAACACGTTCAGTGCTATTGGAGTGGTGTGTACTGATACTTTCATAGAGTTCATCTGTGTGCTGTCTGTGGCAGGTTGCTAATGCAATGGTTGGCAGCTGGGCTGGGCCGCCTGCAATGATGAACATATTTCACAAAATGTTCGGATCACATTCATGCCCAACGATTATTCGGCAGAACAATTTCTCCAACTTTCAGCACTATTTCATTCAAAAGGTTGGTTGGCTGTTCAGTCTGACAGTCTGCCTGTTATTGATGGTCTTGTGTATACGGGATTGTGAGATACACGAACGGTGCCAGTTTCAACAATTGTATCTTAGACTTCTTTAATGCTGTGACAACAATCATGTAAGAATACCAGTCCAGCAGTTTCAATTTTTTTCTTGGAGACCTTTTGGAGACAAATTGCCATTGAAATGAATGTGCATGGGTGTGTGTTTATGCATAAAAAATAATTTGCCAGATTTCCTGTTTTTTTGTTCCTTGTCATAAATATTATATATTCGTACGATATCTTTATCCTGGAGAGTATTTATGTGTCTATGCTGAAACATCAGAGCACGTTTGTTAAAAAGACATCTGTTGATCTTTGGCATTGCTCTTGCCTTGTTCAAGGGCATTGAGAGTTGGACTTTTTGATACATTGTAACATTTTTGGCTTGTTATTGTTTGTGGCACCGCGTGTCACTCACACTGAGCCCACTGAGAATTGAGTCTGAATATTAACGCATTGTTTGATAAATATCTGATTGCCTCCAGTGCTTTGACACTTTTGGTTGGTCGCCAGGAAGAGCGTCCGGCCCATGAAAAAAATGGAATGATGAGATGATGGCATGGCTCTCTGTTTTGAGTGAGGTAAAGTAAAGTAAAAAAAGTAAACAGTGTATAGCAGTTAGCATCAACTTAGCTTTCACCGCTATGGGAAACTCACATGCCATATGGGATCACACAGTGTTACCTGCATGCCACCCGGCAGTGGTGAGAATCCCGCCTTTACCCCCAGCCGAAGCAGGTACTCGATTTAGCGACCCCGGAGGGATGCAAGGCTGAGTTGACCTGTGTTACGTGAAAGTGGACCGGCCGGGAATTGAACCCGCAACCTGTAAATCGCAAGTCCAGTGCCCTACTGCTAAGCCACCATGCAACACAAGGTGCAGGCGATTTGTGTATGGTTCAGCTGATGCCACTGTCACCCCATCATCTTTTAATTCATTAAAAGCCAGAAAGATTTTAGTCCGTTCTGGTGCTGATTAACCCAGGTTGTCATAGAACAAAGGCTGTTTAAGGAGTATTGTTGTTGTTGTTGTTGTTTGATGAATGTCTAGGCGATACCACAGGCAATGGCGACGTTGCGCAATGTACACAACATTTGTCCAGCCGAAGTTCACCAGTTTCTTCTCGACCTGTTCAAATACAATGACAATTCGCAGAACAAGGTCTGTTGTATCTCACATCAGTAGCATATAGAGCTATGGCTTTGCTTTGTGAAGTAAAAAAATTTGTGCAGCCTTTTTTATGAATTACGTTTTGCTGTTCACAGCTATGGTTTGATGGCTGAATGCATGACTTGTAAAATGCCAGATTTACAGCCTAGAGCTAGAAGCTACAGGTTAGATGTTAGCCATGCCGATGGCGAATCGTCTTCAACAACTTAACTCTTACTATGAACTACTCGGTTTTTGTTTTTAGCTTTTTCTAATTTTTTCGTTTCTGTAAATATACCACATCATATCATATTTAGCAAGTTGGTATCCAGCTTGCTCACATCAATTGCCGAGTGCATAATGCTATTCTTGTATTATTTAAGCCAGTTTTATACCAGTATGGCCGTTCTCGCAGGAGTCTGGTGGCCAGGTCGCTGGTTGGGACAGTTCTTTGTGTTTTCTTCAGTGCTTTGACATTGTTGGTTGAGTGACAGGAAGGACATCTGATCCCCATAAAAATCTGTGCCACTTATTCAAAAGTTTGTCTTTTGGAACATGTGGGAATGAAAACTGACCACAGATTCTTTACCTTGGAAATGGCCATTAAATTGGATGTGGTGGTGGTGGTGGTAATGGTGATGGCGATGGAGATGATGATGATGGTGGTGGTGGTGATGGTGGTGGTGATGGTGGTGGTGGTCGTGACGGTGGTGGTGGTGATGGTGGTGGTGATGGTGGTTTGGTTGGTGATAGTGGTGGACTGGTGGTGGTGGTCATGGTTATTTTGGTCTTGGTGAAGGGAGTGGTCTTGGGGAATGAAAACTGACCACGGATTCTTTTGCCTTGGAAATGGCCGTTAAATTGGATGTGATGTGGTGGTGGTAATGATGGTGATGGAGATGATGATGGTGGTGGTGGTGTTGATGGTAGTGGGATTGGTGACGGTGGTGGTGGTGTTGATGATGGTGATGGAGATAATGGTGGTGGTGGTGGTGGTGGTGTGGTTGGTGATGGTGGTGGACTGCTGATGGTGGTCATGGTTATGTTTTTCTGTGTGATACGACTGTGGTCACTGTGTGAGATGCTCATCATTGTTGTGCTTGTACAGTACTCGGACAATTATTACCGAGCTGCGTTGATTGAAGCGATAGCAGCAACTGTCACTCCAGCCATTACAACCGTTAGCGTTACTGGGTCAGTTACTTCTCAGTCTTACTGACTTTTCTGCTATGGGCACAGAGCTGATTTATTGTTTTATTCATTAGTGCTTTTTCCCCACCCCCTTCAGTAGACAACATCTTGAATATTTTTTCAGCATAAGTTCTCGTTCTGTAACGTAGATGTAGTGTTTGGTGCGGTATGCAGTTTTTGTTTCTTTGTGATAAATGGGTGCCATTAAAACTTTCTGAAGATATTCTGTAATCAATCCTGTTGAGAGATGTTGAACTGTGCCACAAGATAACAGTAAAATGTCTATGAGTTGCTTTTAATGTGCAGTTCAGTACCAAGCACAGATGCACTGACGGCCGACACAAAGGACATCTTAGAAGAATTAACGCGGTTTCTCAACCTTGAAAAGTTGCTGCCGAGTTATCGGTTCACTGTCACAGTGAGGTGGGTGTATAGCAACGTGTATTTGGTTTGATCACTAGAAAGTCAGGCCGACATTGCAGTATTGGTTACCTTAAGTGTAACTGAGATTGTGAAAATTAGCAGTGATTAAGAATTGTCAGGAAATGACTGCGTTATAAAACTCGTGAACGATGCGCTGCTGATGCTTCATACAGCTGATGATTGCAGAGTAAAACAAGAAAACCCTCACTTGAGGTGGCACCGACCATTTTGGTAACATTTTTAGTCGGCGGAAAAATTACACAGATGTTTGTTACTTATTTAAAGTTTTAAATTCATGTCTGCTTTTCTGTACTGTTTGTTTTCATCTCTCGCTATGCCATGATTGGCAATGGCATTTGCTGAGCTCTCACTTCTTCCTGGGACCGTGAATTTTAATATACTATAAAATCTTGAACGTAATTTGCACAATTTTGACCGTTATTGCCCCACTCATAGAGGAGATACTTATTATACATGTGAACTATTAAGCCTGCTAATTTCCTGGTAGTAACAAATGAGGCCATAGTTCACCATGAAAGTCCACAGACTGCACTGTCTCAGTTGCTGACTGACATCATGCAGAGGTCAAGTTACAGCGGTCGCAAAAGTACGTTGCTATTAGTGGCCCTCCCACAGATGACGGTGGCTAATAGTAGTCTGTCAGGCACTGGTAGACAGAACCATTGTAGGACGGACAAACTGCCGCCCGCCGTCACAATGTCCACGACAGCAACTGTTCTATTCTTTAGCCATTCTTGATACGAGGGTTGGCCACACCATGGACGTACTTTTTCCATTTATCTCTGTCGTCTGTCATTCTGATTGACTCTTCCATGGATAGTCCTGTCCACGTATTGATGTTGTCCATCCAGGTCGTGCGAAGTCTTCCTCGCCTGTGTGCACCTGGCATTGTTTCTTGCATTGTCTCTTCCTCCAGGCAACTCACTTGTTTCCTCATGGTGTGACCATAGTATGCTAGCTTCCGTGCTTTGACAGTATCTAAAGTCCCTCTTTACTCCAGCTTTGTTAAGAACCCACTTATTTGTTTTCTTTGCTGTCCACAAAACCAGCAGAATCTTTCTGAGCCCTTTCATGTCAAAGCCGTCAAGACGTGTTTCTTTATTCTTTTTTTCTGAGTGGGCAACTGGGCAATTAACAACGTGCTTAACGCTCAGCATTAGCAATGCAACGTTGAAAGAATTGATGCATATTATACATGTGAACTCCAATTTTCCATTCAAATTATCGCCTAAAAGTGGTATGCTTTTTATACACCAGTACATACTATGCTTGACATTCTACGGTATGGCTTTAACATTGGAACAAGGTGGGATGAAGAGAAACAGCATGCCAGATGAAGTGTTGAAGTCTTGAAAGATTATTCATTTCAGAATTATAGTCCTGACACAAAGATTCACATACCGACAAACACTGTAGTGGAGCACTAAAGTGATCGATAATAAACTGAACTGAGTTGTTCTTGTTGTGTTACAAGTAAGTACGATGGAAACACATGTAAAGTGTGTTGCATTGGTCAGCTGTCTGAAGGCAATTCGACGTCTGCAGCGGTTTGGCCATCTGCCGAGTGATGCTTCTGTGTTCAAGAGTTACGCAGTTGACGGCAACTTCAGCGACGTTCGTTTAGCTGCTCTTGAATCTATGGTTGACTTCACTGCCGGTTCGTTTGCTCTGCGTACATATTTTTTGCTGTAGTGTTACTCTATGTGGTTGCCTGTGCCGCCACCTCTGTTGAACGGCTGCTGTCTGGTGAACCTGAATTAGCTGGTTCCCCTTCGGTTTTCTTCCATAGTTTGTTCCAGAAGAGATCCTTTGGGGATAAATGCATAGGTTTTACGGGCAAAATGCCCCTCCGTCACCCAACCGTGTCAAAACACTGAAGGGAACTTAAAGAACATACCCAAAAAAGGGAAAATTCCCCATGGGCCTCGTTATTTCTTTATCCGCCATTGCTGCCTCTGTGCAGGCTCTGATGCCAGTAGCTTGATGTTGGAATTATCGAGAGCAACTGGATTCTGTTATAACATTTTAAACGCATCACTTTGCCTCTGTCATAAAGCGGCATAATTTGATACCGGTACCAAACAAAGGGTAATTAATGCTGCACAGCTCTGAATATAACCTTGTGTGATCAAGTACTTTGTGATGTAGTCACCTGTGGATTCAATACCTAACAGAGGGATGTGAGTAACTTGAGTATTGAGCATCTACATATTCTCCTGCAAGGAGTATGTTATATTTCCATGTTAACTTCTGTGCCAGTTACAAAAAAATACCCACTTAACGGCCTTTTTTCAGAACAACTTGGGTAAGCCGGCACCAGAAAGGCAGAACCATTCTGGGTGTTAATGAGGAAAGAGATGATGAGGTGACATTGAACCATATGCAACTGCATCTTATTCCAGACAGGTAACCGTGCAAGCATCTCACCACTTAATTTTACAGGCCAGGTAATTTTTCTGACGCCCAACGAACATACAGTGTGAAAGCGCCCGTTAAAATTTTTTTATAGTATTACAAAATGCTAGTGAAATGTTTTTCTCATGTTTTTTTAATCAGCTGAAGCAACAGCAAACATGTCTGCCAGTGAAGAAACGTTGACATGGCTGCTTGACATCATTGAGAACGACCCTGACCCCTTCATTCGGTCTGCATAGCATACTTTATTTATCCTTGTTGCTAGTTAGCAGCTGTTTTGTACCTGATGATTGTAGTTGGATGCAAACTGGTTTGATGGAATGTAGCATCATTCAATTGTTTTTAATCAAATGAATTTGTAAAATTACCCCAAAATTACTACTGTTGTTAGTTTTATTTATCCTGTTCATTTTTTATGCTTTAGCCATCTAACACTGTCACTGAAGGCTATTTTTTGGTTCAGTACTAAGTCAAGAGATTGGCTGGGAAGAACGTCTCCAAAATAACCTATTTTGTGTCGGGTGGGACGTAAAACCTTTGTTGTCATCAAAAAGCAAACGATTGATTAATTAAGGTTTTACGTCCCACCCAACACAAAATAGGTTATTTTGGAGACGTTCTCCCAGCCAATCTAAACATCTTTTGTATGATATTAACTTTAAACAGTAATGCATGTGTCCTGGCAAAGTGATAAAATCCTAATCCTATTTATGCTATAAATACTTCCATTATCTATCAGATATTTGATTAGATGCTCGATAAAGTACTTGAGCAGTAGAAAGCTTGTATTGGCACAGCCTAGTTATGTTTCCCAAACTGCTGTTTGAAAAACCTTCGAATTAAAGCTTTTAAGAATTGTTGGAATAGTATTTTTGCAGGCTTTACACATCTCATGACATTTGATCGTCTCTCTCTCTCTTTTCGATTATGATGTCGTGATAGGCTGAGTCGTATGTTATCCGCAGACACCAGCTGGTGCAGATGCTGTGTGTGAACCCACCGTTCACAGCCAAGGACAGCTCCAGTTCTCTCAACTCTGTTCAGCGCGTCGATCAGATCTGGAAAATGATGAAGTTAGTTTGTGTCAACTCTTCTAACCAGCATCATCAGTATCATCATCATCACCAGCGCCTCCGACTCAAGCATGCTTGAATTTGTGTGCTATACAAATTTTGTAATAATAATAATCAGCATCATAATTACCTCTGTATTAATCAACTATTGATTGAATTAGTTGCCAGCTGGTTGCAATTTTGACAGTGTAATGTTATACTAGTGTGATGTATGCTGTGGTCTAGTGACAGACTGCATTGAGTGTTCGCTATGCATCAGCTAGGCCTCTTGTCATTATTTCATTCATACTACAACCATGAGCCAAAACTTAGGAATTTCCGGCCCATTTCTGAACATTCTTTTCTACGACTCATAATTTATGCTTATGATACATTCTTAGCAAACGTCAACGTATTACGTTACGTTTGCTAAATGCGATCGCAATTCCGTCTGTCGTCTGTTTGTGGCGTTGGTGCGCCCTACTCAGCCAGTTGAAATTTTCGGCAATTTTTTTCACCATACGATAGCCCAGGGACTCTAGTTTTCTAATGCCAAAATTTGTTGGTGGGGACGCCCTTTTCCCCCTAAAATTTTCGTTCAAAGTGACCCACCCCCTTTCAAACAGCGCAATTTCTACAAATATCGGCTCATAGCGCCTCAACCGTGATAGCTAGCGAAAAAAGTTCAATTAGCACTTATAGGAAGTCGACCACGCGCTTTTCAACGAGCCATAGATGAACCGTGTACGTTACCCCTAAGGCCCCTCAAAGGGTGGCACAAAAACGCGATATCGCAGTTTGTGCCAGTAAAATTCAACTTCCCTCGAAAAAAGTCTGCTACAAAGTTTCTTTGTGTGAAAACTTCCAGCGGCAAAGTTGTAGCTACATCATTTCCCTATCCAACGCTCCATAGATCGATTACGGGCGACGTCCCCATCTACCTGAAATTGGCGTTCAAAGTGACGCACCCCTTCAGAAAACGCTGATTTCCAAAGCTTTCGTTTAGTTGCGCTTCAACAATAATATAATATTATGGATACTTTCTGCGACAGAAATTTAGCCCAAAGAATCTAGTTTTTAGCAATATATCACTTATGGCGATATTAGCAGGGAATCACTGTTAAAATGACGAACTTCCTATTGCCAGGTTGCAGTCCAGTTGATTACTGGCTAACACAGTCTATTTATAGAGCACTGCATCGATGACCACTGACGCTTAGTTATAGTAGAAATTAAGAACTCAGTTTAATGGGCGTAGGCTCTGGCCTCTACATGCATGTATCTCCGAAAC
>Ga0209363_1001026_pt1 | contig 12534 bp, 5 predicted proteins | sample WorMetexBAHAMAS3_FD_187385 | JGI IMG/M metagenome (GOLD analysis project Ga0209363, IMG submission 187385) | Marine gutless worms symbiont microbial communities from Max Planck institute for Marine Microbiology, Germany - Inanidrilus exumae... | ecosystem: Host-associated > Annelida > Digestive... | reverse complement strand
GTGATAGGTAGTGTGTGCGTGTGTGTGTGTCGTTCGATGTGATGTGTTCAGTCGACGCTGCGTATCATAGAAGACCGTCGTCCACTCATCGACGACTTCACCAGCACCGGTCAGGAGCTGATTGACATGTACTCACCGGAAGAAGGGCAGACGGTCCACGACGACGTGGTGGCCGTGACGTCCAAGTACCACGAAGTGAAGCAGGCGACTCGCGACAAGGTTCACCGGCTGACTGACACGCTGCGACCTACACTCACTGACGTCAGTTGAATCACTCTCAACTTTGATCATTCGTTCAAATGTTCTTTAATTGCCCACGCCTGGACCGATCGAGGCAGCTATAGGATCACCAAACTTAGCATGGAAATGTTACACAATGAGTCCTGGAAACCCATTGATTTTGGGGTCAAAAGGTCAAATGTCAAGGTGACGAGGCGCAAAAAGTTTGTGTCAGTCTTCAGACGGAACACACTATTGCCGCTTGCTGCGTGCATAAGCTACGACACCGGCTTTTCCCTGCGTCACTTATCCGCGGCTAAGGATGCTGCCAATCACCGTTTTTTTTCGTGCGTAAAGTTTTTCACAGTCAGCCAGTTGCAGAAACATTTCCGGCGTGGGTTATAGCACTCTGGTGGGTGATGGCTTCTTCTGTTTAATCTCATTTGGATTAATGACAAAACGAACAATGTGCATCTGATGTTAATTTTCAGGCCTAGTTTTCGGGAGTCTCTCCAGGTTCAGCGGCCGGGTCTCCCAAAAGACTAAAGTGAATCGTTTAGATCTGTGAAGCGTGCATTTGTACGGGCTGAATGTCCTTCCTGTTGTTCAGCCGACAGCGTGAAAGCATTGCGGGTGTTTTGGGCATAATATCATGGAAGTGAAAGAGTTAAATAGTTCACTGTTTCGTGAAGTAGTGCATCTGCTATGAATAATTAACGTATGTCATTGAAAAACATCACGCAATCGTAATTTTGTCAACCTAGTCACTTATTTGTCATGCATGAACGGAAATGTTATGTGGATGTGCCGACAGGTGAAGTTAATACAAAGTAATCGATAAAGAATTTTAATGGAGTGAAATTCTTAACCATTAATCGCCAGATTTCGTAGCTATATTTGATTTATTTAACAGCTGTTTAATAAGTGAGTACAGATGCCAAACTAGATGGAAAGTACTCTGAGAGAGTACAACTCCCCGCGACAGCGAAATTTGGGGGTTTTGTCGCCAACACTTGGCAACACTTGCCACACCTACTATTGGAAGTATAAAATGTTTTTTGACCGTTACTTCCACAGCCCTCTACCGATCATAACTAAACACGAACTTAGTCTTCCCTTTCCCCTAGGAACCTTCCCGTAAAATTTGGTATAAATCCGTTTACAATCTTTTTAGTTATCGTGGTCACAGACAGACAGACACACACAGACAGACACACAAACCAACGCCGGTAAAAACATACTTCCTCGCTTTCGCGGGAGAATGGAAATTCAGTGTTTAGAGTTTATCTACAGAGTCATGCTGTAAAATAGGCCTTATTAATAAACTATTAATATTAATGGACATAATGTTATTGTTGTAATGCTTTAAAGCGTTAATATTTATTTTTCTTTCGTCGGCTGTACACAATGATCTACGTGTTGCAGGTGAACGAAGCCGTTGATGGTTTAATTGACGAGTTGCATTACCTGCAGGACGAGGTGAACAACATGGACCCCATTGCTGTTGTTCCAGCTGAAATTCAAGACCAGATTTCCGATAACCGGGTTCGTTTGTTTACCTTTCTGTTTTTACACCGCGTAGATTTTTTATATCTAAAATTACATCTGACTATTTGTTGTTGGATTACACGCGCAAGTCGTCTGACATACTTTAAGTAAGTAATGCTTATAAAATCCAGTGACTCACTTTGAAGTTTGAGTCATATAACTTGATTTGCAGAAGGACATTTAAATACGGGCTATAGATACAATTAGGGTACTGGCATATGGGAGCATGCGTAACGGGAGCAATGCCTCCTACCTTGGTTGCGTGGCTCAGTGGTAGAACGTCGGTCTTCGGCCGGTGTACTTTCTCTGTCCTGCACTCGACCTGTTGTGGACGGGTGACCACTTATGTGGGTAAACCGTCTGCTATGGGTCAACCAACCAGGCCAACTCAGTCTTTCATCCCTTCGGGATCGATAGATGAGTAGTAAGCTGCAACTGGATGTCTCTTACCTCAGTTAGAGGTGGCGCCATCTGGTGAACGCATACGAAGGAACCTTTACCTTGGGGGCCGGTTGCAGATGCAGAAAGGATGAGGCCAGTGGAGGGTTCAGTGTTTGGATACAGCTGTTTTGATGACATTTTTTACTCGGATTCTCTTCCAGAACAAGAAAAAGTAGAGAAGAAAACTGAGGGCGAATGAGCCAAACCTGGGTTGATATGAAACACGGCCAGAATTGCTGTAGTTAAAACTACTGTAATTAACGCAGAGCATTTTCAGCCCGTGAAGGGGGTTTGTGATAATGGTCGACAACGCTGAATTTCTTAGTCAGTCGCTGGTTGGGAGTCGAGTGAATAAGCAGCAACATTGACTGGTTGAATAGGTTAAGGTTTTACGTCACATACGTCACAAAATAGGTCATTTCAGAGACGTTCTTCCCATCCAGTCTTTTTGCTTAGTACTGAAAAACTAAATTTAACACAACAAAAGCAAACATGAATCTGTAACCAAATATACTATAACACAAACACACACAAAAACTGAAACCAAGGTTGGTCGCCTCTTACGACCTCCAGCCTGGAAACGGAACGGGCTATTGTTAAGGAAGTAAATGAGTAAGGGAGTACGTAAGTAATTATGGAAGTAAGCAAGTAAACAATTGATGTAGTGCCGGAATCAATAAGTATTACAGTTCGTGAACCCGTACTGAGCATAATCAACAACAATACATGTTTGAGGTGTTTTCTGTAGCTGACTATTCAGTCGATACCGACAGTGACAGATTGCTTGGTCCTGGTTCTGTATTAACGATAGGATCAAAGTGACCAAGAATTGTAATGACATGCGGCTGAAGTAGACTGCTCCAAGTGTTTAACGTGCGCTCAAAACGTAGCCTGCTGCACGAGGCCACAGCCACAAAAAATCACAAGAACAAAAACCAAATGAAGTAGAAAGAAACAGGTGAGCGCAAACAATTCGCGAGCCGTGAGGAAACGGCGAATGTAGTGAGTACGGTTAATGATCGTCCACTCCACGATCTGTGATAGATTCGTGAAGTACATGTAATGTCGGTGACCGCGAGTCAGTTGAGTTTAGCGCTGAATACATAGTTACCCATGTTGACGGCAGTCGTGGGGGTTCGGTTTTCACCGGCATTTGTCTGTCTGTCTGTTTATCTGCACGATATCTCAATAACCAATGTAGCTATAGGATCACCAAACGTGACATAGAAATGTTCCACCGTGAGTTCTATAAACCCATTTTTAAGGCCCAAAGGTCAAAGTTTAAGGTCATGAGGTACAAAAAACAGTGCCGGCGTGTATTTTGGCACTCTTGTTAGTGATGGCTTTTTCTAGTTGTTTTATATGTTTATTGGCACAATAAAAATCGCTAAAATTGTTGAAAAATACCTTATGGTGTAGACCTAAGCCTATGTAGTTATCACAATGACGAAAGCAGTGATTTTTTTGTTCAGTCTTTTTATATTCATCTGTTCATAAGAAACCATCTCAAAGTGCCATTATGCAATTGCACTCAGCTATACTGTCTTGTAGGCCTACATGCGTGATGTTGTCGCCTTGTATGTATAAAATAATATACACTGTGTTCAAAAACACTTTGCTTTTGAAAATCGGTCTACATTTGCCAAAATTATGATAAAAAATCAAGTTATTGTTTTCTGAGGCACACTGTATATACTTCTATTAGTTGCAGAAATGAAAAATGCGCAAAATCAGAAAACGAAGAAATCGTTTAGGGAATAAAAGTTGTTAAAAATTGTAATTTATACCCAAAGCTAAAAATCGTGGTGTTGATGAATGTGTGTGTGTGTGACGTACAGTGGCTGAGTGATGACGTGGCGAGCTGTGCGACGAACATGACGCGAACTCAGCAACTGATGCACAGCAAGATTCAGCAGCAGCACGACGACAGTGATGACAGCGCCACTGAAAGTACGTATACGACATTCTCAGCACTGAAGCGAGCTGTTACATCTAAGACAGACCGCTGATTGGTATAGACCTAGCCGATGTGAGTTGAATTTGCGAATGAATTTTTAATATTTGCTGTTTTAAGGTGGTTGCTTTTACGACACAGAAAACTGAAGCCGGTTTTGTTTTCGTAATCGTAATATAGATATAAATGCTACAATATGCTAGGCCTACTCTTGGAGAAAGCTTTGTCGAACTGGCAAGCTTACTGTTACGATACGATACGGCAGATTAACGTGCGATCAAAAGCTGACGAGATGGCCAGCTTAATCTAGCGCACGGCCCAGAAACGATGCCTTCTAATTATGCCTTATGTCCTTCTGTTGATGTTCTCTTATCTTTAGCACTGTGACTAGTATCAGTTTCCTTTCTTCTTCTGGTGTCTTCTTTTCTTTCATTTTCCTGTCGATGATGTCTGCAGCAACATCGTCGTGACGCAAAACGTGCTAAGCATTATTTATGCTTTTGCCACCGACATTGTCAGCGAAGGCATTATGTTTTTACACTGCATGCGCCCCGTTGTCCCTTTCTTCCAGTGAGATATTGTTACCAGGATATCTCACGAATGACTTGAACGATTTTGGCAAGAAGCTCAGCTACCGCAGAGGGACCGCGCTACGCGCTATGTTAGTAAATTAGTGCTATGGTTCACGAGATATGGGAGTTAGAAACGTTTCACACAGCAAAAGTGACCTACAAGGTCGTCATTTAATGGCATTGGCAATGATGCCATTCGTTAGGCCTCATGCGATTTCCTATTGGTGTTCTATTGCAACTACGTCTCTTATCTTGCACCGTTAACGAGATAGTGTCACTTATTTGCCAAAATTAAAAGAGGTCACGTGACTTTGAACACATCCCATTTGAGGGTAATATACACGTGCATGTATCATGCATGCAATAGCACTCCTCTGTATCAATCAACACACGACAGCTGACGTGCCTAGCTTCAGCAATGCCAACGATATGATTTGCTGCAAAATTAAAAAACGGGTCATGTGACCCTGACCACGCCCCTTTTAATGGCGATTTGTCATCCATATGCTGGGACTTGACATAGCCTGCATGTATACAAAATTTGACCACTCTTGCTTCAGCCATTCCAGAGATATGGCTGGTGCCTACCAAAATTTAAATGGTTCACGTGACATGACCACGTCTCTTTCAGGGATGGTTTGCTATCCGTGGGCTAGCACTTGCTACAGTAAACCTATATATCAAATTTGAAGTCTTTAACTCCACCCACTGTGGAGATATGAAAAGCGATACAAAATATCGAAAATGGCGCGGTTTGAATAGTTAGGGGTCATAGCACCATATGATATACGAGTTCCTATTAGCGTTCCATAGTAACTATGTCACTATCTTGCATTGATTCTGAGATAGCGATATACAGCAATATACTGGTCGAAAATAAAACTACCTACCCTATCTTAACCTACCCCACCTTTTTTTGGCGCTCTCGTTGGAATTTCGCCGATATTTTTAACTTCAGAAAACTAATGTCCTTGGGCTATCGTATGACGTTGTTTATATGATCCTATGTTTAGCCATTTTGGTACAGTGGGTCACTTTATCTTTCCGCTTAAACTAAGTTTTAAACTTGGTTTTAGACCAAAGTTCGGTCTAAAACCTAATTAGCATGAAAATATAAAGTGACAACGTATTCGGTTTTAACTCTTGTTTAAAACTTAAGTTTAAAACCGAACTTACCTAAGTTTCCTTTTAAGTACGGTTTTAAACCGTACTTAAGAACGAAGTTAGGTTTTAGACCAAAGTTAATCTGAACAATTCGGTTTCAAACCGAACTTACCTAATACTATTGTATAGGCAGATCTGCTTAAACTCTAGTCTTTAACTCCGGTTTTAGACCAAATCGACTTTACTTTTCGGATTAACCATGTAAACACAAACATTAGTTTAAAACCGAAGTTAATCTCAGCTTTGGTCTAAAACCGGATTTAAGAGTCCAGTTTAGACTTTGGTTTAACACCAAGTTTAAAACTTAGTTTAAGCGGAAAGATAAAGTGACCCAGTGCCTGCTTGTGACGGACGGACGGACAGATGTACGGACACACGACGACAGCACATACCGCTTTAGCATGGCGTCGGGCGGTAATAAAAATGACAGGGAATATTCACTACCCCTACTGATGACCTGATTAGATTCTGGAAGTCAAAGGTCAAAGGTTAAGGTCACGCCTTGGTTCAAGTACGTGGCGGCAAAGGCGTCCGCGTCGACGCTGGGGCGTCGAAGTTTATTATCTAAAAGTAAAGGTCGGATTCTTATATAGCGCTGCCTACATGATAACCGGACCGGCGCGCCTTACAATCTCTAAAGTGGCAGCTGATCGACAAGAACTAATGGTGCTGCAGCGCAGTATGCGGCCATCCATTGCCCGCGCTAAAGGACAATTGGACTCACGGTGCAGCTAGCAAACACACTACCGCCCCAACCAGCCACACTCGGCTTTCACCCCGTAAGCATTCGCCAGATGGCGCCACCCCGACCGAGGTGGTAGACATCTGATTGCAGCTTACTACTTATTTATCGACCTCGAAAGGATGAAAGGCTGAGTTGGCCTACTTTGTCGTTAGGTTGCCAGCATATGTGAAGTATTGCGACTGGTGTCTGTACTTGTCTCAGAGGCGGAGCTAGTGTCCAAGATGCAGGAGGCGGAGTCGGTGTACCAGGAGGTGGTGGAGGCGAGTCAGGAGCGCTCGTCGCGGCTCGAGGAGACACTGTTCGTCAGTGAGAACTTCCAGCAGGCGATGATGGACGTGATGCAGACTGTGCGTGCTGTCCAGGACAACCTCGTCTCGCAGGACTCGCCCGGCACTGATCTCGCCACTGTACAAGAACAGCTTCGAGAACTCCAGGTCGAATTCCTGTGGCGGTTTGACTTAGCGGTAACAGAGTTGGGCGTATCAACGAAATTACTCTGCGTTGAGCCCGGTTAGTACTGTGATAGGTGACCCGTCTTCGGGCGAGCATATACCTCGGTATGTCACCAGCCACCCGGGACAACTCAGCCTTCTACCCTCTGTGGGGCTGGAAGTGGGTACCTGCCAAAGTGCGGTGATGCTGTGCAGCTGAGGATGGCTCATGCCACTTGTGGATAAACATGTGGACGGAACGTAAAACTATGCGATCGTTCGTTAACACGTGTCATAACTCAGCACTTTAGAAATGAGTAGCTCACGTTTAAGCGATATACAAATCCACGAATTACTTTACTTTACTTTACACTCGTCAGCATTTGTCTTCCCTTACGTGTTTTAACGCTGTTAACCGGGTGATATGGAAGCTGTAAAACATGTTCATAAATCATAAAGTTTTGCTCACAGCAGCGGCGACCTAACATGAAATAACTTAACACGGAAAACTAACCCCATTAAACAACACGAAGCTCAGCTATCGCAGAGAGACCGCGCGACGCGCTATGACAGTTGAAATCTTGTAAACTGCTGCACAGCTGTACGAAAAATTACATTTGAATGGACTTGCAATAGGCAAGTTTCTTTGAAGGTCACTCAAGGTCATCGTAATAGCCGCGATTTGATCGGACTTCTTATTTGTGGTCTGTAGTAATAATGAGTAGTACATTTAGCTTTTGTTAATTATGTTTCATATTATGCACTATGCTATTTTGCTGTTGTTGTTTTACGTTACCTGTAAACAATATTGAAACTGTGTGAGTGATTGCTATTGAACGACCATTGACATGCGTTCTTCGGTGAATAAAGATTATCATTTGATAGACCACGTGCGATTTCCTGTTAGCGTGTAATGTGATGATGCAGGTGATAAAAGACGATGTGTCGTCAGTGCGGCCGGCGGTAGCAGAGTGTCGTCAGACTGCTGACCAGCTGTCCACTCTCTGTGGCTCTCCGTCAGACGTCTCCGTACAGAAGTGTATCAGCGACCTTGACACCGCTCTCAGTGACATTGACGAAGGTCTTGATGACCGTGAGATGGAACTCAACCGCATGCTGGACAAGGCTCAACAGTGTACCACCTGCTTGGATGTGTGTAGCACAGTATTTATTGTCTCAACATTTCCGCAGTTGTGTAGTGCGCTTGTTTATTTCTTCACGAGTCACTGACACTGTTACATCCACACAGTAAAAATCTGCTTCATTTTTTGCTCATTTTTTCTGAGCTCAATTAAACTTGTCAGGTATTTCTAAGCGCGCCCCCTCTAGGCGTGGCCTACTGTCTGGCTAAGCCCTAACCGGCACTTCTTCAGCGTTTAGCCAGGGGACTTAGTCACATCTGTCTGCTTCGGCTCTCACGTCAGCGCGGCTGACACATTGACGCTGCTAATCAAGGCATCACCAACGGTCACAGTTTATAGAGGACACTGTCGAACCCTCTTACCTGCCCGGCATTAACTCCCTGTTCATCATGTGCATAGAAATTATTAGAAATAATTCTTTGGTAGCTGGACGCGCCCGGCCTGAGGGCGAACTTCGGCCACTGAGCGCGTCACGCTCTACTGCACATGGCGGCCGAGTGCGTTAACCACTCGACCACATGGGCAGGTTAAATTTTGTTACATAATAATAATAATAGTAATAATAATAATAATCTAATTAAGAACACGTATAATGTTAGGGAAATCTACAGTTGTTCACCTTTATTGCATTTTTATAGTTTTGTGTTCGAAATTTTCTTGATTTAAAAATGTAGCTGCAAGTCTGGTAATGTATTTTTTTGTACAGGACGTAATGAAGTGGCTTCCAAAATCAGAAGATCGTCTACATAAAATGGCGCTACCAGCAGCAGACATTCGACCTGTGCGCATCCAGCTTGAGGAGCTTAAAGTATGACTACTGACTGACGTCTAATAAACTTGTCTGTGGCACACTAACATTGGCATCTATTTAATGACATGGATGTAACATAATATCAGTTTAATTTCCGTTTAAGTTAATGAAACAAATTTATTTAATAATTCAATAATTTGTATGTTGAATTTTGTTAATTGTCACATAAGTGATGCTTGTCTTATTAGCTTAAATTCGTATAAAATTAACGTAAATTTAATGTTAATTTTATAACGCTGGCCGCATCTAGTGGCAAGCGTAATATAACGGTCTGGCGTCCGTCCGTCTGTTTGTCTCTGGGTCAGTCCAGACTCCAGTCTTTTTCTAACCTTAATAGAGCGCGCGGCACATACTCAACGTGACTCGCCGGGGTGCGACGCGGCCAGTGTACATTTTTGTTCGAGTATTACGAGGTCGGACATACTTGTTAACAGTTAAGTTTCTCCGTCTTCTTTAATGTAACAAACACGCGCTAACCAGATCGCCACTTCAGTGTAGTTTTCCTTCGTCCTTGACCTTGACCTTGTGTCGCTTAAATTCCTTCCAGCAGGTTAATGGTATTGACGAGTTGTAACGAGGCGTATTGAGATGTCGCTTAGTCAGGTAAAGTCAAGTAAAGTTAAGTATACGTAAAGTAAAGTATACGTCGATTTGTATAGTGCATCGTTGTAACTACCTCTAATGCGCTCAGACATGGATCACACAGTTTTACCTGCAAATTACACCATGCCTGCCTTTACTCCCCAGCCGCAGATCATCACTGCCCTTTGGCTGGTACTCATTTTACCGTCCCACGGAGGGTAGAAGGCTGAGTCGACCTGGGTGGCTGGTTACATACCGAAATAAAGTGCCGCCGCCTGGAGTCGAACCCGGACACGGTCACCCATCCCAGTACTAACCGGGCTCGACGTAGAGTAACTTCGTTGATACGACCAACGCCACGCCGCCACGCAGGTGAGTCGTACCTGTCACAGGTGAGATGATTGCAGGTGTTCAAGATCCAGACGTACAACCATTACGGCGACGTTCAGCAGCTGAATCATCTGATGAACGTGTTGCGCTCTGAGTCGCCGATGTCCGCTGAGAATCTGATGTCTGATGTCGACAACATAAATCAACGCTGGAACCAGCTACTGACCGACGTGGCTGACCGAGAGGTAGAAACAGCCGCCAGGTCGATCCACAGCTGTGTATTCTGCTCCGCTTATCCGCCCAAATTGTCTTTGTGTTACGATACGATACGATACAGTACATTTACGTGTGCTCAAACGCTGACGAGATGTCCAGCCTAATCTAGTGCACGGCACAGAAACGAACAAATACGAAAAACTAACAACAAAAACCGTGTAGCTCAGAAGAAACGGTTCGGGCAATAGTCCACGTCCATGAAGGCAGTCCGGGAGGAAGAAGTGAAACTATGGGGGTAGGATTTGTGATAAAGGTAGGTTATATAAGAAAGAGAGAGGGAGTTATCGATGAGCAGAGTGGTGAATCAAAGAGGAAGAAGTGATTGGTGAAGGAAGAGGTGAGTAGGAAACGTAGGAACTGGTAGGCCTACCAGAATGAGGTTGACAAAGAGATAGGAGTTGGTTTCAGTGACAAGGTGAAGCATAATGAAAGGAGCGATTAGTTATTTTTACAGATAATGATGAAGGTGGCCGAGTAGGAGTAACGACGGATGAAGAGCGAGTACATGTTGTGCCATGTATAGTAAAATCCAGTCTTTATTCGACACAAAGTCGAAAAACGCAGAAACACATTAAAAACTAACACTATAACTACTTACAAACAATAATATGAACGATGATGAATTGATGACGACGATGATAACAGATATTCGTTTGACAGAAGAGACATAGATAGGTCACAATAAACACACAAGACACACACAACATAAAACATTAAGGATACACAAATTAACGGCCAACTGAATTATTGTGATCTGTGTCCGACAGCGTTTAAGCCCTTGGTTTAAGAAGTTAACCAGTCATTGCTCCGTAGGCTAACTGGTGTTACAACATCGCTGACTGTTGAAGGTAATTTGGCCTGTGAAGTTACTTACTTTATCAGACCAGCAAAAGTCGCCTTGTCGGACTCTCCTGGTTCCAGAAATAGGACATACCTCCCTAAAAGTGCGGTCTTTTTCCTGGAGTGCAGAAACAATGTTGGCCGTTCGTTCACGTGGATGACATTGGGAGTGTCGTCACGTTAGCCACTTAGCCGCCGAACGAAAATAACATCAATCAAAACTGAAGTTCGGTCCGACTGAGAGTCCTGATGGCCTGGTTGTTAGTGGTCGTGAGGCTAGGATGAAGGAGAGATGTTGAAGTTGCTGGTACTGATCTGATGATGTGTGTTGGATGTGGTACGCGCGCAGCGTGAGCTGAAGGGTCGTCTGGTCGACCTGGGTGACGTGGAACATTCACTCGACGACACCGTCGGCTATCTACAGCAGGTCGAGACCGATTTACAGCAGCTTGATCACGTCTGCGGCGACCCGCACGTCATCGAGTCACACATCAACACCGTCCAGGTAGACAATAACGTCAACACTGTACAGGTAGACACTAACACCAACACCCTCCAGGTAGACACTAACATCAACACCGTCCAGGTAGACACTGACATTAACACTGTCCAGGTAGACAATAACGTCAACGCTGTACAGGTAGACAATGACATCATCACTGTCCATGTCCACGTAGACACTAACATCAACACCGTCCAGGTAGACACTAACATCAACACCCTCCAGGTAGACACTAAAATCAACACTGTCCAGGTAGACACTAACATCAACACCCTCCAGGTAGACACTAAAATCAACACTGTCCAGGTAGACACTAACATCAACACCCTCCAGGTAGACACTAAAATTAACACTGTCCAGGTAGACACTAACATCAACACTGTCCATGTCCAGGTAGACACTGACATCAACACTGTACAGGTAGCCAATGACATATAACCGTTCAGGTAGACAATGACATCATCACTGTCCATGTCCAGGTAGACACTAAGATCAACACCGTACAGGTAGACAATGACATCAACACCGTCAAGGTAGACAGTGACATCAACACCCTCCGTGTAGACACTGAAATCAGCACCGTCCGGGTAGACACTGACATCAACACCCTCCAGGTAGACAGTGACATCAACATCCTCCGTGTAGACACTAAAATCAACACTGTACAGGTAGCCAATGACATCAACACCGTTCAGGTAGACACTGACATCAACACTGTACAGGTAGACAATGACATCAACACCGTTCAGGTAGACACTAACATCAACACCGTCCAGGTAGACACTAAAATCAACACTGTACAGGTAGACAATGACATCAACACCGTCAAGGTAGACAGTGACATCAACACCCTCCGTGTAGACACTAAAATCAACACTGTACAGGTAGCCAATGACATCAACACCGTTCAGGTAGACACTGACATCAACACTGTACAGGTAGACAATGACATCAACACCGTTCAGGTAGACACTAAC
>Ga0209363_1001025_pt1 | contig 12536 bp, 7 predicted proteins | sample WorMetexBAHAMAS3_FD_187385 | JGI IMG/M metagenome (GOLD analysis project Ga0209363, IMG submission 187385) | Marine gutless worms symbiont microbial communities from Max Planck institute for Marine Microbiology, Germany - Inanidrilus exumae... | ecosystem: Host-associated > Annelida > Digestive... | reverse complement strand
CTCAATTTCTACATTTTGCATTGCCTTATGCATCTTCGTAATTGGCGATCGCAAAGACTACAAATTTGATGTAAAGGTTGAATGTGCAAGTCACAGCCTACGGACGACAAACTGTCCCTGATTGGGGCGTGGTCAGGTCATGTGACCCATTACAAAATTTTCGGGCTCCAATCACATCATTGGAACAGCTGAACCTAAATTTGTCAAATTTTGTACACGAGTAGGCAATATCAATTCTATGCAACGTGATGACATATCACCAACAAAAGGGTGTGGTTATGGTCACGTGAGTGTTTTAAAATTTTGCAGTTAGTCGTGATGCAGCGCAACGCGCGGGTTTGTCAGCAACAGCTGAGCTATCTGTTACTTTAACTATTTTCAGGAGTATGAAACATCTGTCACATGCCAATCTAGTTTTGTGCATCCCTCTGGCAGATGCAACGTTAATAATTTTAGCGAAACTAAGTGATTTTTATATTAAAATATGAGGACTAATAGGAATCTAAGCGGATATGAACTCAGGTCTCCTATAAATCGTGACTGATACTAGGCTCAATATTCTCACACAACCTTATACAAATTCGACTGACATGATAAAAATAAACTTTGGCACTGTTTTTAATCTCTATGAGGTCTGGTATTTGGCATTCGACACCGTTATCATTTATTTTTGTAAGCATCGCCGAGTCACTGCAAATCTGGCAGGATAGCAAAACATCTAATTTTTAGGTTGACTCTTTTGAGTCAACCTAATAAAGTGGGTCTCAAATGTCCGTTTATACGTACGGTATATACGTACGGTATATACGTACGTCTGTTTGTCCACAAAAAGTTTCCTTGATTTCAAGAAATTCGGCATGTAGGTAGAATCGACCAGTGATGCATGATGCACGGTATGCTGTATGACCCGATCCAAGGTCAAGATCAAGGTCACAAGCCCTTGAAAGTTGGAAATCCTTCCATTTTTGAAAGCCATCTCCTTCGCCATTTACAATAGGAGCTGGCAACTGACCAGTGATTCTTAAACTAAGGCACAATATCAAACAAATTTGATGGGGCCAGATTTTTTATATCTGCCTTAGTTTTTTTGTGTCACATGACTTTGAACTTATCAGAAACGTCGGTTGCAAAGAGTCGACCATTAGTCCCGCACGGGGCTAATTTTTAATATATGGAGATACTTAAACTAGTTTAGTGAACTTTTGTGTTAAATTATATAAATCATATCAACTTGCGAAAGTTGAAATCATTGGTCTATGACTTTAGTCTCAGACTTTTATCTTAGCCATAATTCTTAACTCAACAAGACTTAAGTCTGGACTTAAGTGTTTAGCTAAGCATTTTGTCTTAGACAAAAGTCTTAGACAAATGTCTTAGCAAAAGTTGACCTCACTAATTAAATCCTTTTCAGTACTAAGCCAAGAGATTGGCTGGGAAGAATGTACCCAAAGTGACCTATTTTGTGTCGGGTGAGACGTAAAACCTTAACTCAATCGTCACAATGAATCCCAAATAGAACTTGGTGGCCCATCAGTAACAGATTTGCTGTCATGTGTGTGAATGTAGATAATTATAATAAGTAATACAATGATAATCGTGTATCATTTTGCACATTTGCAAATAGGAATATGCACTTTCTCCTTTATTTAGCTCGGTGTGTATGAGCTAACATTAACCATGACCAGTCACAGTCAGTTTGTTGATATTTAACATCATGATTCGATTTTGCAACAAAAATTTATGGTTTGACCAATTCTGTTATTTGTTATGTTTTTCATGTTTTATTGCAGCAAATTCCATACCTGTTTGAAGTTGCAGAGACGACAGTCTTTGGCAGCGAAACCTTCCTCAGCGAAGCAAAGTACTTGTTGGACATATTGTCATTCTAATACATTTTAAAGATGATTTGCAGTTTTTACATTTGATGAATGAATTAATTTGTTAAGTCTTCAGAAATGTAAATGGATAACGGTGTTTTTGTTCAGGCCAGGAAGTGGTGATTCCACTACGGAAAAAGAGGTATAAAAGCATTTTGTTAATGGTTTGATGATGATGATTATGATATTGATGTGAATGACATTTATGTGATGTTGAAGTTGAGGTGCAGTTTGAATTTGTTGCTGAATCTCAATGTCATCAGCTGTACAGTATGATATGTGTATCAGTATGTTATAAATAAATGTACTGTGTGCCAGGATATGTATGGAATAGAATTGTTAGTTTTTTTGCTCAACAACAACAACAACAGCCTATTAAACAGCCCTTTATCCACGTTGAGCTGGAATACCAGAAAAAAACATTCATTCATTCACTCCCAATCTCTGTAGATGTTATACAATATCTTTCAGTTAGCTTTCTTTGTTTACTGCAGTCCATAACGTCTTTCTTTTGTACTTGTCAGATCTGACAGTCTTTTTCTACAACTGGACTGAAACTTGTTGGGTACAAATTTGTTGAACATTTTTCTCCTGTAATTGCATTTTTCACTGTACTTAAGAGTTAAGACTGATGGAGCAGTAAATGTGATGTACCGGTTGTGGTCATTGTTTGCCAATGTCGTTGATAGGCTACTTGCAGAACAGATATTCCCAAGAAAGAATGGTTTTTGAATTACTGGCTTCAGTCATTAGTTGGCTATTAAAGATGTTTAGGTAAATGATTATCACTAGCCTACTTTTCCAACTCATTATTGTGTGGATGTTACATGTTGTGAAATGAAGAGCGGTCATGGTGCTGTGTATTTTAGTCAAGTGTGTAACTTGTTTTGTGATTTGATTGTGACAGAGATGAGTTGTCAGTACTTCGTGCTCTGGCATCGACTGTTCAGCGGGTAAAATTACTATCTTATTCTCTTAATCTATTATCTTTTATTGTATGTACTCTCATAGGATGTGACCAAACCTGGCTTTAGTTTTTATGTTAATTTCATGCAGTAGTATATTTTGTTATGGATGCATGTTTGCTTTAGTTGCGTTTAGTTTAGTTTTTTAGTAAGACCTTAACTCAGTCAATTAATCGTATGCACTCTGTTGAGTGGTGACATAGTCAAACCTGTCAATAATTTAGGGTGAAGCATCACGCCAGTTTTTGTGTTTTTCATCTGTGGAATGGGTGAAGCTAGAATATCCAAATATTTACACAGGTGATCCATAACAAATGTCAGCCTTGGGTGACATACTACCCCAAAGTGTGCAGTGTCAGAGTCACTTGACCCATTTTTAAATTTTGGGACTCATGTCATAACTTTAGAACAGGTGAAGTTAGGCATTTCCAATTTAATACAAATTTATTGTGATGAGTACTATCATAGCCATGGTAGATTACTTCCACGTGGGGTGTTCATGGTGACATGCCTCTTAACATTTTGGTAAATAAGTGATAATATCTCGCAAATGGTGCAATATAGATGCATACTTATGATGGAATCATATGGCCTATTTTTCTGTTATTAGTTAGAAAATAAATTTTGATTGATTGATTTATCAAATGGTATCAACTGGAGTGACCTTGAGTGACCGTTGTGGACACTTTAGCTGTTTGAAACCTTTGTAACTTTCATACCTCGGGGAAATATAGCATGTATTACCATGTTTAGACATGAGTTGTGAAGTGTTCATGGCCTTTAATGTTGTATCAAAACTGAAGGGTCTCTCAAGGTCACTAGCAGTGATCCGCACTGCGAAAGTGGTAATGTCTGATAAATGATGCAAGATAGAGACGCTGTTACTGCAGACCACTTGTAGAAAGTGATATCTGGCCATTCAAATCACGCCATTTCCTATGACCTTCAGTGACCTTCAAGGTCATTCACTTATTAAATCCTTTTCACATGCGATTCTTTGAACGTTTGCAGCAGTTGACAAGATTTCAACTGACATAGTGCATTACGCGATCCCTCTGTGACAACATAGTTACTTGTCAATGGTAACTTAGTGCATGTTATTTTTACATGTGCTAATGGCACAGTTGAAAAGTCGCACCCTTTTAAGTTATGTACTTTTTCAGCCCGGACATATCAAACTGTAAGGCGGCGTCGTTACATCTGCAGCCGAGCAGTGCTGGGTGAGTGCAGTTGACTGTGGATTGATTGACAGTAAACTAGTTGTGACGTACACTTCGTGGGGTGAGAGCAATACTTCCGACAGGATCAAGGGTCATTTAGTGCCACTGCACTGGTTGACTTTAACAATAATATCCGTTATGACAACGACGTAGAGTTTCAGATATTGATAGCTGTGTTTGTTGATGACAGGACACTGGTGCTCCAGCGTACTCATTCATTGATGATCCGAATCTTATGCCTCTGAGCAAAATGGAACAAGTGAGATCATCTTCTGTTGTCATTTTCACTGAAAGATTATCTATAAGTAAGCTAGACAATCTTCTAGGCTGTCTGAAAAATATTCACCAGTTTTTGCTTGCTGTAACTTTGACATACATTATTAGCCTATTTTTGTAAATGTTGGATAGTTTACTTCCTTAAATACTGATTGCAAATATTATTGTCTATCTAGCCATTCGTGTGCGTAGAGTATTACGACATAATTCTGCCTGTGTATCTTGTTAGACTTGTCAAAACGTTGTTATTTTAGTCTTGTTACAGTTCCAGATTTTCGTTGTAGGTTGCTTTCGGTAGGTTTTTTTGGAAACACGCAGTCACCGAAAGACAAATTGCAGGAGATGTGGTGATTAAGAGTTTTGATGCATTTTAACACGCAGCTGGTGATAAGTTGATTTGCTGTGATGATTTTTTGTTGTGCGCTGATGCTGCAGAGGTTATTTGCGTTCTCAAAAGCATCCGGACAAAAAGCGGCTCAGTACGTTCTTCACAAATACCCACAGAACTTTGCAAATGATCCTGCGGAGCCGCAGATTGAGGTTTGGTTTTCATATACAAGAATTATGTACTTGTTTCATTTCATTGTCATCTCAAAACCTTTCTCTTCCGCTTTGACAAGACAAGCACTTCCTTTCAGAGCCTGCACTTTCCACGATCATAGGCAGTCGAGGTTTCAGTTATGCAGTGTGGAATTACATTAACTAACAGACGTACAGATCAAAACGTTGCATTTTTGATGTTTAAGCCAGAAAGGAGTGCAGTACATTGCTTGAGGGAAAAAATTGATATGGAATCATCATCATCATGTTCATTTATAGAGGGTTGTCATACGCAACCGAACAAATACAAAATATTAAGGTGCCTAAAGCTGGTGACTGTCAGTTGTAAAAGTTAAAGTTAAAATTGCAGTGCGGTGCTGCAATATACACATATACATGCTGTGCATAAAGTGAATAGAAAGCATTATACAGTGAATGCAATGGCTAGTAGGAGTGTTTGTAGAGCAGCCGGATGATAAAATCTGCATCGTTAAGTTGTTTAGTCTTATTAATTAATGTCATACGATGAGAACGAGTACAGAGTTGGTAGGGAATGTCAGTGTTGCCTGGGAGGTACGGATGCAGAAAATGATTAGAGTTGGCTTGTGGTGTCTCTGTGACAGCTGAACAGTCGATTATTTGTAGCGAGGATGATATCAGTGGCTGAGCAAGGGTGACAACAGAGGAAGAACGAGAGTTGCAAGGAGGTTGAAATAGATATGAGGTTATGAAGATATGGAGGTTGGGTCATTGCAAGTACTTTGTAGGTAACTGAGAGTAACTTGTGTTCGATGCATTCAGTTATTTTTGAGCCAGTGAAGTGAATGCAGGATGAGACTGATGGAACCTTAACAGCAGCACGTGCAAGAGACTTCTGAATTTGTTGGAGACGGGTTATTTGAGACTCAGAGAACGTGTATTGAAGAGAATTACAGTAGTTAAGTTTGCGGTGAATTATTAGAGGTGTCGGTGTTACTGGCTTTGGGGTCAGGGCGGATACACCGAAGTTATCGAATAATTTGGAGAACGATGAAATTTGGTCGGAAAAAAAACTGGAGAGCTGACATAAGCAAAATCATTTGGAAACTTAACATTGAAACTTAAGCAAAATATTCTGTAACTGAGAACTGGTACAAAAATGAAATTGAAATTAGTCTGTGCAGAAATAAATAATAAATGAAGTAGAAATTTTTCAGTCTGAAGTAAAATATCACTGGTACTAATCCGAATCAGTGGCCTGGCCTCCTCCTTTCTTCATTCGCAACCAAACTCCTCATGGAGTCACGTATACAGTGCAGCAACGCGGGTGTTGCTTCTTTAATGCTAGCTGTCAGGCACCAGTACCAGCCTTGAATTTACATGAATACATAAATTAATTACCGAATTAAAATTGCAGTCATGCACAAAGATATTGAACTTAAACATGTTGGTTGACCGCTAATCAGTGAAGTCGAATTTATATGTGTCATTGGTAATCCTGGATAGTTTCAAGCATTAGTGACATTTTGCGGGCCACAGTGGTCTAGTGGTAACGTGCCTGACTGAAATGTGAAAAATCCCATGATCCATTGTCACAATCAGTTGTGTTCATTATAACAGCAACTGTGACATGTATATAGTCTTGGGCATGGGCTGCATGTTGTTACTGCAGTGCCTAGGTTAACTCGGCCTTCCACCCTTTGATGGATGATAAAAATGAGTATCAGCTTTCAGGCTGAGTAATAATAATAATAAATGGCGATGGTGGTTGTGAACAACACAGCCTACATGTGACTTACAGCCAGCCACATCTGTTGGCTTTGTCCTGGCACTGTTCTGCGTCATCAGATGAACTGGGTGAACTGTCACAAAGGCTGTCATGCTGATAGCACCGTAAACTTGGCATTGTTGTTGTTATTGTTATTCTGTTATTATCGTCATAATTATGTTTTTAGATGCCAGTGTATGTGATACCGGTGAGAGTTTTGCATTGGTTGAAGTATTACTTGCGTCTGCTGTGCTACATACAGGCATTAATGCCACCGACAGGGCCTCAACTGGCAGAAGACACACTAGAAGGTCTGGTGGAAAGAGTTGACATGAGGCAACCTATGGCAGCACATGCGTCTTACCAGAAGATTGTGGAATCAGGTTCTGATGCATCTGAGTTTGTTTCTGCTTCACGTTTGTTTGACTTTCGTTGCTTCGGTGTTGTTGGCTGGGTGAGAGAACGGTAAGTAAGTAAGTAAGTAAGTACATTTATAAGGCGCACTACATCTAAAATAGGTCACTAGGCGCCACGGTCCTCAGCCAAACAAATGCGTTTTCAGTAGCCGGCGCAACTCAAAAGGTGATAGTTCAAAGTCACGGAGCTGAATTGGTAGATTGTTCCACAGACGTGGACCAGCAGTAGTGAAGGATCGATCTCCCACCAGAGTTGTGTGGGTTCGTGGAACGTCGCAAGTAGCAACATTAGACGATCGAAGTCACACAGAGACTGAGAGACGAGTCTACTCAGGTGTTTAGCCAGTAAAATTTAACCTCTGTCGAAAGAAGTCTGCTGCAAAATGTCTTTGTGTGAAAACTTCCAGAGGCAAAGTTGTAGCTATATCATTACTCTGTCTAACGGTCCAAAGATGGACCAACTGCGGGTGACATCCCCATCTAGCTAAAATTTGCACTCAAAGTGACCCACCCCTTCAGAATATGCCAGTTTCAACAGATTTTGCTTAATAGTGCCTCAGCCGTGAGAGCTAGCGAAAAAAGTTCAATTATCATCAATACGAAGTCAACAATGCACTTTCCATTGAGCCGTAGATGAACTCGGTGCGTTAACTCTATGTCCCCCAAAGAGTGGCTCAAAACGAGAATTTTTACATACTTTTGAATTGCATTTCATATCTTTATTGCAGGTAATCGTAGACACTTCAGATTTGGTACGCCAGTTGATTATAACAAGTCCCAGCTTACGAATGACAAACTGTTCCTGAAATGGGTGTGGTCACATCATGTAATCACTTTAAATTTCAAGGCTCTAAACATACCTCAGAAATAACTGAAGCTAGAATCCTCAAATTTCTTACGCAGGTAGGCTATATCTAATGTTACCAAAATGATGACATATCACTCCCTAAATGGGCATGGTTATGGTCACGTGACTGTTTTAAAATTTTGCCGTTTACTGTGATGCAGTGCGTTGCACGGGTTTGTCTGCAACGGCTGAGCTACTTGTTTTAGTACTTAGCCAAAAGACTGGCTGGGAAGAACGTCTCTGAAATGATCTGTTTTGTGTCGGAGACGTAAAACCTTAACTTAATCAATCAGATGGGTCTGTTTACATCCTGTGGGATGATGTTGCTATCAGGTGGGTCTGTTTGCATCCTGTGGGATGTTGTGTCAGGTGGGTCTGTTCCAACAGAGGTCGTAGAAGACTTGCTTGACCTGCTGTGCTTCTACAATTCTGCCGAGCCTCCAGAGATACATTACATCGAGGAACTCCATTTTGGACCGTATAAGTTCGAGAAGAAGAAAGCAAAGAGGAATGTCTGGAAGTAGGCATATCTCATTCTCAGAACCTGCAGTTTAAAGTTAGTTGGTATTGGTATAGTTGGTATCATTGGAGGCGATTAAACCTGGCTTTGTTTTTTTTGTGTAGATTTTGTGTTATATGTATTTGTTATTATTTGGTCATCTTGGACTTTCGTTTAGTGATGGCACGATACATCACATCGTATCGAATATCGCGACGTTGAAGGCATATTGCATCGCATCCATGTCGCGATAATTCCCTCTCAAACGAATCGATATTGCGCACTACTCAAAAGCGGTCATTTGCAACAGTTCGAGCTCAGCACTATCGGCGTCATCAACAAAGAGAGAGTGACGGGCGGAGAGTAATTAATGTCACATTCCAAGGCCGGCCGATGATTTCCACACAGACCATCCGGACTTGCGAAGTGCCAGTAATTGCCCGGTATAATTGGTTGATTGTTGTTTAAGCATCCTCTTCTGTCCACCTTGAAGGCCGTCACCAGTTCACTTATGCATTCATTAGACATATACTATTTTGTATTACTGTTGCTGAATTACATCAGATGAAGTCGACCAGTGTGCAGTCATGGCTATATCGTCCGCATATCCGCAGTGATGGCATGTTTGGAGGCCTGCTAGACTGAAGTGTTAAGTCGACTTCTCACTGATGCGTTCGAATGTCGTCGATGGCATGATAACACGGGGGATGGTCTCAAAAATGTAGCATTGCTAAATTTCAGTACAGCATTATTGCGGATGCCGTTAATCGAGATTGACCGCAAGTGACGTCGTTAGCGAGAACGCTCATGATCATTTGGGTAAAATCGACGTATCGAACGTCGATGTTCGACGATGTAAGTGAGGATGCAATGCTAGATTTTTAAAACCGTCCCACCCCCCGTGATTTTGGGGTCAAAGGTCAAGGTTACACCTTGGTTCAAATATGTGGTGGCAAAGGCCTCCACTGTGATGCTGGGGCATAAGAGTCCACCTTCTAGTTACGGTTTTGTTTCTAGGCCAGATGGATATCATCGGAGGAGATTAAACCTGGCTATAGTTTTTTTTCGTACATTTTGTGTTATATGTATTTGTTATTATTTTTTAGTTCAGAACGCATGATTGTTTATGTCGTATTTGATTTAGTTTTGTCGTGCAGCGTGACAGTTGTTTCCCCCTGTTCTAGGCACTAGCGTAATAATTTAAATGAGCCGCTGGATCCCTTTTTTTTTTGGGTGGCTGCTGAACAAATAGGCAGCCAGAATTGAGGTTAATATATCGCTGGCCTTCGTTCACTGAGTAGGGATAGCTCTCCACCCCCGACCTTTCGTCTCTGATATAGCCATATTTGTGCTGAAAAGGTATGCTAACTTCAACTTGCTAACTAGTTAACGGTTTGCAGAGGTTCGAGTAGTATGAATGTGCCTGTTTGATCATTGTACTGATGTGTAGTAATGGTGGAGCGGCTGATTTGCTGTTTTCAAACATGAAGAGCCCAAGTGTTCGTGCATGCAGCAGTATGATTCGTGGCTATGCCAGGGTCTGTGCCTCACTGCATTATTTCTTTCTCAAGTGGACTGTACTCTTGCTGTTATGTTGTAGTCACTGAGCTGGTACTCTGTCTGTTATGTATCGTGGAATATGTGAAGTGGAAAAAATGGGTGCCTCAGTTAAGTACCACCTGGCAGCACGAGTTTGCAGCATAATGTTGTAAGCACAGCTGTATATAAGTGTAACAAATGCACAGCTTGTTGCGCTTTTAGACATGTTTATTTTTTAAATAAAATACGTAATTAACGGCACGAGTGGCAATTGGCCTTAGATACCTGGTGTTAATGTCTTAAGCTTGCAGCGGTACCTACGGAGCTTTAGTTATTGTCAAACTGTTTAACTCAGTGTCCCATAGTGTCCCATACCTGTGTATATTGTTGAAACAGCTTACCTGGGACTGCTTTCAGAGGACGGTCCATACCTAGGCTAGGCTAATTTTTTATGCTGTGTGTGTTTGTTTTTCTTTTTTGTCTTACTGATTGTGCATTTGATGTGTGTTGTTTTATAGTTTTAACTCTGCCTTGAGCGTACAATAAAGATGATGACGATGATAGTGAAGTGTCCATAGAGTGGCTGATGTACTTTAATGGAATATTTAATGAACGTCAATTTTGCCATCCACATGGTTACAGCAATTAATGACAGTTTTGTACTCGAGACCAGCGGTGCCCAAGACCCAACACCAAGACTAGCTCTTTCAAGACCAAAACCACGACTAGCAAATGAAAAATAAAACAAATACACGTTGCTCACAATAGCAGTTGTACTAGAGAAAAGAGAACGAATATCCATCCCGATTATAGAATAGAATTTATCGATGCCGCGTGTGCAGTCTTTGGTCCTGAAGTGCAGTTAGTGAAGTTTAAAAAAATTGCAAGGATTATAATTTTACGACACATACATGCAGGTCTCGAAAACAGCCAATACCGATCCTTCAGTACCATGACCAAGACCACAAGTGCCAAGACTGAGCCCAAGATGGCAAAATTCCAGTCTTGAGCGGTTTCGAGACCAAGACCACAGTCTGGATGACATCATCTCAGATTAGAGTCTGTGTCTGTGTGTGTTGTAGTTCGGTGCTGCTGATGCAGTGAATGCACTATACAAGCAGCTGAGAGACAGAAGTGAACAATGTGAGAGTTGTACACTGCAGCTATATTTTAATGCACATTTTGGGGACTGTGTTAATAGATCTTACAAGGGCCGAACATAAGTGGCCCTGTGTGTTAGGATACGACTCATCTGATGGCAGTCCAGATGTAGTACAAGGCGACCAAACCTTGGCATAAACTTTGGGTTTATTAGTGTTTTATTATGTTTGTTTGAGTTTTCTTAATACCAAGTTTGGCTTGGATGAACATCTCCAAAATGAACTATTTTTGTGTGTAGTTGGGTGTAAAACCTCTAGTTGGTTAATCAATCAAGCGATTGGTTGATGTTACAGTGCTGCTTACACAGTTAGTGATCATTGGCACTGTCTGCAGTCTCACGAGCTAGTGGTATGACAGCACGTGATGTGGCTGTTCATTGCATGAGCTAACAGACAGTTGGACCTACAGTACTGTTAGCCATTCTCCTATTAGTTCACACTGGGTTAGCTGCTGCACATTTGCCATTCCTTTGAGCGTAGGAAGGCTTGGTTTGCCTCATCTGAAGCAAGTAATTCATTACAGTGTACAAAGCACACAACAAACAAACAAACAAAAGCAGTAGCAGTATCACTGTTTAGTAGTATCTGGTCAGTGTTGCGGTGTTAATGCTGATTGGGTGTGGTCCTCCTTCTCCCAGGTACAAGCTGGCGACGACAGTTTACAAGTGCCTACACGGTTTTGCGCCGATGTACTCGGCTGATGACTCTGGAAATTTCTGCTATTGCTGGCAAGTGACACTACGGTCCACCAGGGATACTGTCAGTACCAAGAACAAGGACCACGCTAGGGATGAGGAGTTTTGCGTTCACAGGTCCAGTCATCTGGAACAGTTTACCAGCCGCCCTGCTATCTACAACTCTCTTTCCCTTGATGTTCGCTCGACATCTGAAGGCCCACCTGTTCCGCTGATCGACAGCGCGTCTGAGGACCGTTTATAACGCGCTCTATAAATCTACTCATCATCATCCTTTGGTCTTCTGCTGTTGCCAGCAGGCTTCTGACTAAACAAGTCATGTTTAAAGAATAATAATGAGGTGGTTTCCTGTTACCTTCCTTATGGGGCTCCTTGCCCTGTCTGCAGAGGTGTAGTGCTACTGCAACTCTGACCACACAGCATTTAGCCGGCACAAGGTTTTAGGTCTAGACTAGAGAGCTGCACGGGGATGGGGATCACGGTAATCCCGCGGTTGGGGACAGAGTTCACGGTGACACCATGGGGATGGGGACCAACTTTACGGTAGTACCGTGGGGACGGGGAACAAATTCACGGTAATTCCGTGGGAACGGGGACACTTGTTGCGGTAGTACCGCGGTATTGAATATAATTTCAAGGCATTCAATCTCATACTAATGATGTAGTGGTAACCTGCAGACGCCGATGGTGTTATGAAAAAGACAAGTGAACATTTTCTCGCTACTAGAAAATGCTAGCAGGTGATTGTATTAACG
>Ga0209363_1001024_pt1 | contig 12537 bp, 14 predicted proteins | sample WorMetexBAHAMAS3_FD_187385 | JGI IMG/M metagenome (GOLD analysis project Ga0209363, IMG submission 187385) | Marine gutless worms symbiont microbial communities from Max Planck institute for Marine Microbiology, Germany - Inanidrilus exumae... | ecosystem: Host-associated > Annelida > Digestive... | reverse complement strand
GGATTTCTGTTTAGAAATTATAGTTGATCATATAAGTTGATTTTAAAAATAAAATTTAATATATTTTAACTGGGTGTATGATTGAAGATGTTTTTAATGCCAGTAAAGGAACAGTATTGCTGTCATGTTTCATCATATGAAGTACATTCTGTTAGTATGTGTTTGACAGAGAGAAGTTGATGGTTTTAGGGACACTAACAGTAAATAAACACATCAGGTCAAATGCACCTTATTATGCTGTGCACGTCTATTGGAAAGCATAATGTAACACTCTGGCAGCCATCATTCTGTCTGTCCCATCGGCATACTCACTGTGACTCACCAGGTGGCAGCATTTGACACACCCGGCGTACATTTCAACCTGACAATAGGAGCGACTAATGTACTTGTTAAAATACTGAATAAACTGAAGCCATACACCAATTCTGCTCTAACGACACTTAAAATACAACAGCCTGTGGGCATTTCAGCATAAATCCACTAATTTAAGTTTTAAAAAGTTTTTGTGGCCTTCTTATCTAAGTGACAACTGACAGGTCAGATGCCTTTTCTGTCATTCAAACAAATCTTGTTAAAGCACTGAAGGGAAGTTTCAGCTAAAATCTCTCTGTGCAATACTCTGTACGGCTCTCAGTCACCTGCATTTAGCCGACCCTTTAAGACAACAACAAAAGCCCAGGTTTCAGAGTACATTTATCTTCCGAGTACAAGGCTCTTCACCACAGGCTGCTGGTGTCCTTCAGGACTCCATTTGCGGATTAGGACTTGGATTGGATATCATTTTCAGCATATGTTATGGATTCATTATGACATCATCTTACACTATTCATTTCGGTAAGGTGTTGGTCAGTCACACTGGGTGGGGCTTGTGAGTGGCATTAGCACACACCGCGGTTGTGGGCATCTGTGGCGCAGCTGCAGACTGCACACTTGCAGTAGCGTCAAACCACAGCAAGGGGGAGCAGAGTACACAGTGCAACAGTAAACAGGTGTATCTTTGGCCAAAAACCATAGTATGCTATATATTCATTATGCTATCATATGTTTGCTGAAAACCCGATAATCAGATAGAGTCTGGTGACAAATGACTTGAACTCATCAACTGCGTGATGTAGCAGGCGTAGGTGAGACCCAATACCGACGTATGTAGCAAGGAAAGCATCAACAAGAGACTCAAGCAGTTGAGCAAGTGGGTGAATCGATGTCTCAAATGCCTACCACACAGCACGCTACATCTTCACAAACCCAGTAGTAGTAGTAGTAGTAGCAGTAGCAGTAGCAGTAGCAGTAGTAGTAGTAGATGCTACGTCTTCACCATCATGAAAAGTCTCAACTGTAGCATGTGTCCTGTAGTGTTACTATACCATGCATAGTCACTGATTTCATAAAATAAACGAAGTTAAAGTAGTTTGGTACTTTCTGCAGTCTACTCTGCAACATGAAGCACCTATGATAGATCGCAGTCCAGTGGTTGATTGAATTCAGGTTTTACGTCCCAACCGACACAAAATAGGTCATTTCGGAGACGTTATTCCCAACCAATTTCTTAGCTTACTACTGACATGCTAAACTTAACACAACAAAAGAAAACTCGCATCAGTAACAAAATATACTAGGATACAAAATAAACACAAAAAATAAATGCCAGGTTTAGTCGCCTCCTACGACCTCTGGCCTGGAAACGGAAGGGGCCTATTCGTAAGGAATTACATATGTCAGGAAGTAAATAAGGAATTAAGTAAGCAAGTAAACAATTTATATAGCATCGAAATCAAGAAATGAACCAAGGTGCACTACAGTCCAAGAGCTCACAGGGGGCAGTTGTCTAGTGGTAACACATCTGACTGCACCCCATGAGGTACCAGGATCGAATACCACTAAGAGCAGTTGTCTTTATCAGGATAGCCACTTGTTGACTTTAAAAACAATAGTAATAATAATAATAATAATAATAATAATAATATGAAGCTTTTAGTCGATGGCGAATTGCAGGCACAAACAACAAAAACAGCTACTTTGTCTCAAGATACACACTACATTGTCAGTAATTAAATACATCCAACAAACTAATGTATCAGCTGAATAAATGCAAAATTACAACAACATCTTAAATGAATAAAACAGCTGAGAAAACAAATAAAGACTAAAATCTCACTTCTAACATGCACATACGGGATAGATATGAATCTGAAAGCAGTCAAACATTAATTGCCTTGCTCAAGTAGCAGCGGATAGCTGAATATGTTTCCAGTGTAAGATGTTGACCGACGTCATCAGGAATTCGTTGCAGTTCGTCAAGATTCCAACTGCATTTCTTCTGCTTTGGTCTGCAATGTGATCAGTTAACTGCAATGTTGGTACCAACTGCATAGTATGTCATACTGATACCTCAATCAAGACTGTTAACATGACTAATAAATTAGCCCCGTACTGGACTATGAAGGGCTCGTAAACTTGACCTTGAATCAGGTCATACTGCATACCGTTGTGCATCACTCATCGACCTCTACCTACATGCCAAATTTCACTGAAATTGAAGAAACTTTTTGTGGACGGACGTACATACGCATGCACGCACGTACGTATGGACATTTGAGACCAACTTTATTAGGTCGACTGTGTCAAAGAGTCGACCTAAAAAGGAACATCCATGCAACAATCTGCAACATTTTCTTGCAGCATTTGGAGGCAGAAATACACCAGTTAAAGAATTAAACACTAACTATTATGCAAACAGGATATATTTGGCAAACTGAACATCTAGTAGTTGTAGGTAGACAGGCATGTAGTAGCAGTAGTAGTAGTAACAATAAGATTAATACCAACTAATAAATACTAGCAGCAGCACAATCAACAACAACAACATAAATTAGCCCGGTGCGGGACTGATGGTCGACTCTTCACAACTGACATTTCTGCCACGTTCAAAGTAACGTGGCACAAAAAAACTAGGGCAAATATAAAAAATTGGGCCTAATCAAATTTCGATATTGTGCTCTAGTTTAAGAATTAGTGGTCAGTTGCCAGCTGCCATTGTAAATGGCGGAGGAGATAGCTTTTGGCAATGGAAGGATTTCCAACTTTCAAGGGCTCGTGACCTTGACCTTGACCTTAAATCAAGTCATACTGCATAGCGTCGTGCATCACTCATCGCCCTCTACCCACATGTCAAATTTCATTGAAATCGAAGAAACTTTTTGTGGACTGACAGACGTATGTACGGACGGGTGTACATACAGATGGACGGACATTTGAGACTGGCTTCAACTCTAACGAGTCGACCTAAAAACTTAGCCACTTTATTAGGTCGACTCAGAAGAGTCGACCTAAAATACAACATTCGAGTACTAGTTTCCACAACTCATGCAGATGCAGGGTGATGCTATGATGATTGTATGTCAAACAAAGCTATCACGTAATTCCATAAGCGAGGAATAATGAAATGTGTGACACCATGACCAATTTCAACCAGTAACAAAAAGGCTAGTACACTTCAAGACATGCTTATCTGTGACTACAATGACCTGTATGAGCTGGTGCTGGCATTGTTCAAAATAGCGGCAATGTTTTGCCAGACACGCTGCGTCAACTCCAACGACGGCAACGGCGGCTGTGAAGTAACGGACGTGGTAGCAAGCAGTTGAAAGTAGCAGCGTTCAAACAGTTCACACCACTTCCCGTCCGCAGCAACACACAAGCCACTGCAGCACCTACTCACATCACATCAAACACACCCAACCACGTTCTTATGGCAAACTGCATTCACCCGGAAAATAATTGAAAATATCATTTACAACTTCACGACTCACAAATCAATTCATCACTCTCAAACTATAAAGTACAAAACAGCTGTATAGTAAACAAAGTGTTAGAAAAACAGAACTACACATCGAAACAAACGACAGTGTTTTGACTCAAAATGTTATTGACGTTAATAACGTTTTAACTCAATTCTTTTTCACGAGACTTTTTCTGTTAGCCATTCCAGCTCAGCAGTTTTTATTTTTATTTTTTAACCCCCCAGGATCTTTACTACCGGGGGTGAAAAAATAATAATAATAATACAAACAGTTGTAAGGCAATGAATGCTAACAATCACTACTGAATCTAAGGTGGCAACAACAGTCAACAAAAAATTTAACAAAATATCAGTGATTTACACACTTTGGAAATGGCAGGTTGCTGACGCTGCACACCATTCTGTTGTCCATCGCATGATCAACTGAAGCTCTACGAAACATCCCGTTCACTTTAATGCCGTCACTGAAAGATCCACTGAACTGACCTTCAATGTAGTCACCATTTGGTAATGTCAAAACACCCTGCATAATAACATAGCATGCCAAGCAAACTGCTAGCAGCATGATAAAATGAATGCACCAATATTTGCTCGATTGGATGAATTTTCAGCACAGTACAGTTCACACATGCATAACTGTGGTGTACTATCAATGGTTTAGGCCTCAATACTTCCAGGAAAACAGCTACCAGGTTATCAATCAACTTTTGTTCAGCAGCAAAACTATACCAGAAGATTAAATATTTCCAATCCTGTACAAAACATGCTATCCAACTGGTGCCGAAGCATATCAGACACTAGTAACATGACCAAATTTCAACACAAAATTAAATAAAACACATGTAATACAAATCGTAGGAAGCATTCTGCTAAGAACCTTAAAGACCACAAGCAAATAAAATATCTTCATACTTTGCCAGAAAGGTTTGGACCTCCAGAAAATTCTCCCTCATATGAACAACCATCCTCAGTAACTATCAAACCTTGGCCCTGTACACAACATTCAACACACATCAATTCTTGTAATCATTAAACACACATAAACCACATCTCATAACTAACTTTGCAGGACAGCAATCACAGACAGCAGGGTGAAATTTTCTGACATTGTATACTACAATAAAGTCAAACAACATGGCACCCCATGGCGAATACATTGTACAGAGGGGGGGACTGAGCCACGGCCACAGGTAACATGCTACAATGTAAAGAAAATTTCATAAAATTTGGACGTTTGGTTTTTGAGATATACGAACAAACAGACAAACAAGGAGACACAAAGAGACAGACAGACATGCAGACACGCTGAAGCAATACTCTGCACCCATACTGGATGCAAAGTAATCAGCCACAGCTGCTTTGTGTACAGCAAATGCTATCACACCTGAGAAAATCTAGTACACACATATCTTATGAGCAGTGCTGCATTGTTTTCCAGATTTTGTAGTCATATGATTGACACCTGAGCTATTAAGGCAGCCTCATATCTTGCGAGATGATTTCTGAGGTCTCATGTGCTATATGCCATTGAAATCAGCAGCAATTCTAATTTTCAAGTAGCGTAGAACCATATTAAGCTCAGGTGGAGAATTTCCCGGATATAAAAAAAAATGTGTGTAAAAATTTATAAATATAAATGTGTGTACAATATTTCTTCAGGAGTCTGACAGTGAAAGAATTTTGTAAATCAGCCTACATTTTCCGAAATTATGATAAAAAGTCAAGTGTATTGATTTTTTTGAGACACAGTGTATGAAGATTTAATACAAACTCCCACCTACCGTTATTTTGCCACCGACAAAATTTCCCTCAAAGTAGAGACCATCGACAGTGACAATTACTCCGTTTCCATGACGATTATCATCTTGCCACATGCCCATATACTTCTGGCCTAAGCACCATTCACACACACACTAACCATTATACACCAACCCCTTTCTACCAGAATCGTCCAACTCCGTTTCCAGGCGTGAGGTCGTAGCAGGCGACCGAACCTGGGTTTAGTTTGTTTTGTTTTATGATTGTGTTATCTGTATTGCTTAGTTAAGATTTAGGCCTATTCTGGTATTTTGGTGTATTTGGTTTAGTTTAGTCTTGCGGTGTGATAGTTGTCTTCCCCTGTTGTAGGCGCTGGCGTAATAATTTACATAAGCCTCGCTAAATTGAGTAACTGCTTCGGCTGGGGGTAAAGGCGGGATTCTCACCTCTGCCGGGTGGCAGGTGACACTGTTTGATCCCATATGGCACGTGAGTTTCCCGTAGCGGTGAAGAGCTAAGTTGATGCTAAACTGCCATACACTATTTACTTACTTTACTTTATTTACTCACAGAAGTTATAACAAGTTGGGCCAAGTCCCACAAAAAACTTTCTGGATCTAAACGATGGACTTCGATGCCCCATCGTCAACGTGGATGCCTTTGCCATCTTGACAGCCTGCTGTGACCTTTGACCTCCAAACTCTAACCAGGTCATCAGTAGGGACTAGTGAATATTTCTTGTAATTTTCATTGAGATTGCTCAAGTAGTTCATGAGATATAGTGTTCACAAGATTTGACCTTGATGGCCTGTTGTGACCTTGAGTTTTCACTTCCAGAATTTAATCAGGTCATCCGTATGGACTAGTGAATATTACCCGTAATTTTCATCAAGACTGCTCAAGCCGTTCATGAGATATCGTGGTAACAATACCTGTCCAGAAGAACAAACAAATGAACTAATGCAGCAGACGGACAACCCAAAAACATACGTCTTGGCTGACACTGTTGGGCAGTGAAAGCATAGTAATTGGAGCAGTTTTTACTGGCTGGATATCCTTCCTGTAACCAAACCGACGGTATAACCGCAAACTCATTGACATCAACCAGGGAAATCATCCAATGGCCTCCACCTTTCATGATCGGTTGCTTGATTGGGAATTTAGCGTCCCCTTTCAGCATAAAAATAGGCTACTTTGGAGACAAGGTCTTGGGTGGAGATTTAGTTCTGCCAGGTTAAGGATAGACAACAATATACTAACCTCTCGACCTCGTTGCCTTTTTGTTCAGCGACGACCCACAAATCTAATCATTTGCCGATGCTGTCAAACCGTTCACAAAGTTAAAAACATGACGGCCTGTGATAAACTACAAATGATTTGTCTATTCTGCATGCAACGTGCCCACCTTTTGGGATATCATCGCAGACTCCGTAGCCACGTCGCTTGTCGGCCTGCCACTGTCCAATGTACACGTTTGCGAGTGACGCTGAAAATTTCCCTTGTTTCAGAACGCCATGGCCGTGCTTTTTACCATCGACAAATGCACCTTTGTATACGTCACCATTACTGTACCTGCAACAAACGCCAATATTTTCCACGTACAGTCAGAAGTTACTAGAAAAATCAGCTCTAACTGGATTGAAAGGAATTTGTGACGACACGTGCAAGGAGACTTCACTGGTGTGTACTGTCAGACCCCCTTCTTGATGAAATCACTCCCACGACCTCGTCTTTCATCATCCATCAACTGACCCCAGGCTGTACACTGCCAGTACTCAACCAACCGACTGATCAGCCAACCATAAATCTTTTAAAGTGGCCCAACTGACACAGCCACTGCAAGGACCACTGAATAAAAATCGACACAATAATACCAATAGGTAACGTCAAAACAAAAAAAAACGTTTAAGCAGTTTCCAAAAAGTGAACCAGCTGAAATGACATCACTACGTAGTCTGTTCCAGATGTGCCGGTAAACCACGGTATTTGATAACCAAGATCATGAACACAGATGAGAAAGCCGAGATAATGTGGTGCATCTCAACATTCAAAACTCAGCCACTGCTGCCTCATGTAGTGAAAAGGCAATTAAAAACACACGATGTACTACTGTGCACATTCAGCTAAGAAGGTGAGAGATACCTGACGCGTGCCTGCCCATGCAGTTGTCCAGCCTTCCACATTCCTTCACTGATCTCAATACCGAGGTCGTCGCTCGGCTGGGTGTAGATACCAAGTCCATCAAACTGGCCGTCGGCAAAGAGACCGCAGTAGCGACGACCGTCCGGCCAAACCAACTCACCACTAAAACACACCACATCACAGGCTGACTCTGAAACTCGACACTTTGTTAGCACTTCTAGCAATAATCATTCCCTTTGCTGCTTTGAAACACTGATTCAGCAACAGGAAAGATATCTATCCCACAAAAGAATCTGCTACAGTTATCTGCAAGGATACTTGGCCCAATATGTACTAAGTCCAGAAAAGAAAGCTGGTTAATAAAACATAACAGTAGAAGTTGACGTACCAATAGTAATCAGTCTATGTGTCAATTAGTCACAGACTGATGTCACCAGACAAGCTAGCGTAGCATGCTAGGATATGGTGATCCATACACCTAAAGCCTGCGATAGCTGGACCAAATTTGTGAGTTTATGTTAGACTCTGGGACAGGGCTGTGTTCATTCAAGATCAGGAGTGCTTGAGTGTTATCTTGGCATCATGCAAAACAACACATGTAATGGGTAGATGATGACAAAGCCAGTTATCTGCAGAAGTCACACGCGGTCGGACAGTATGTGTACATTGCTCTGCTGGTAGGTCGGAGACTGTGTGACTCAGTAAAATACGTGTGGTTAATCTGAGCATATACACGTACAGTACAAGCTCCTTCCACATCACCATGATAGAAGCCGCTACCCAACGTGCTTCAATGTCATGCAACATGTAGCCAGTTGCCAATATGATATAACACGATACAAAATGCACAATGTGTACCGCACAAAACCACAACATAAAAATAACTAGAAGATGGACATAAATGCACCAGTGTCGACGCAGACGCCTTCATCACCTCAATGGCATGCTGTGACCTTGACCTTTGACCTTCAGAATCTAATCAGGTCATCGGTAGGAGCTACTGAATATTCCCAGTAATAAGTTTCATTCAGATTGCTCAAGCCGTTCACGAGATATCGTGGTAACAATATCTGTCTGGAAAAAAGGACGAACGCGGTGGACGGACAGCCTGAAAACATAACGCCTTTGTCAATGGTGTCAGGTGACAAAGGCATAAAATGAACTAAAAGGAAAAAACTATCAACAAAGAAGATCCGGTCCGAGTCCTAGTTCATGATGCCAGTCCTGAGGGATGAGTGCAGTCCTCTGGGAACTTTTAGTGTAGAGAAGTAAAGAAAAGAAAAGAAAAGGAAAGAAAAGGAAGAGTATTTACATAGCGCTATGCATAGTCTTAAAGCGCTCAGGCATGGATCACACAGTTTTACTTGCAAATTACACCCTGCCTGCCTTTTCTTCGTAAGCATTCACCAGATGGCGCCACCCCTAACTGAGGTAGCAGACATCCGTCTATCTACCCTGAAGGGACGAAAGGCTGGGTTGGCTTGGTTGGTTGACCTATAGCGGACCGTTTATCCACATAAGTGGTCACCCGTCAGCTGCTTTAGTAAATTACATGTAAAAATCTATGAAAATCTTAACTTTATAACTTAGGATAAACTTAAGATAAACTTAGGAAAAACTTATGATAAACTTAGGATTTTTCCTAAGATTTTTCGTAAATCAGGCCCCAGGTTTTGTCTTACGACTGCTGGCGTGGAAACAGAATGGGCCCACTCTTAAGGAACTAAATGGGTATGGTAGTAGATAAATAAGTAAGAAAGGAAGAAAGCAAAAAGTAAGTAAACGGTTTATATAGCACCGGAAGTGCCAGACCTGATTTACAGAGGGTACGTCTACTATGGTAACTCCGCATCTGTGTGGGATAGTTTCATAATCATTAAAGGCTGTAACAAAATGTACAGTAGCTTGGTCGCGATGACTGGACAACCGAGTTGCTTACTGTCCATGAATCTTTCCGGATCTCCACATTCCCTTGTACTGTGCATCTTTGAGCGGTCCAGCCTTGCTGAACGTGAATGAAGAGTGTCGGTCTCTCGGCGGAGGAAGCAGCACCAACGAACCAGCGACCGGCTGACTCTGCACTGCCTTCTTCTCATCAAGCAGAGCACGTGCAATTGTCTGGTTCAGGCACCACACCCACTCCGCCTGACGCACAAACAACAACCACAAATACACACTCGGCCAAGATGAAGTAATTTTTGTGAAATGCTTTCCACGAGTATGCAAAAAATTACCATAAAAATAAAGAAACAGTTGTAGAAAATGCGGCAGTAATAAAACTGTGTGCCACTTTCTCTGAAACCTAAATCTAGTCAATGTTTTACTTCCATTCACTTTCATTTTAGTAAGCAGGCACTATAAACAATGACATCCTTATAGAAAGAAACAATGTCATATAATACATATTAATGCTCCATACAGTACATTTGGTTGACTGCTTAAAGGCATCTTATCTTAAGCACCTGCAGATCAAACTGTGCCCACAGCGAAGATTACATGGCGGTTACAATTAACAAACAATCCAATAAAATTACAATACATAAAATTGTTAACCATATTTCCTCAGCACGGTCCTTGTGGAGGTAAGCTCTTGACATGCAAGTAGTCTCTGCAGAAGGGTACTGCCCGCCAACTGCTTAGCTGTGGTACTGACAAAATGTTTAACAACGAAGCATAAATCCACCAAAAATGAAACTCAACAAAACAGGTTTACTCGCCTCTTACATCATCCATCAACAATGGTCACACTAATAAGAAAACAAAGATTCTCAAGCATGCGCACGGCCTTCATACAATAATACTCGGCTTCACTAACGTCAAAACAAGTTAAGTTAGATTTAGTAATAAAATAAGAAACGAGCATTTTCTGCTGTATTTCGTGTTAGAGCTCATTCAGAAAAATAAACACAATACAAGAGATGTCGCAACTTTGATGACTGCAACGTATTGGCTGCTGAATGTTGCGTCACAATAAGCAAACGGATCTCAGCCTTTTCTGGGTAAAAGGTCACGGAAAGTAGGTGACCTTGTAGGGAACACATTGTAGATTGACACTAGTAATTCTGTTTGTCCATGCGACGTTTCTTTCCGGAGATATGTGGTGTCGAGTGTGGAAGTCGCGGAAAGTGGTCCAAAATTTGATGGTTTTCGCCCCAAATTTTGGGGGAGGGCCCCCGAAATTTTTGTTGGGCATTAGTAAATCAACACCACTTCCGACCTACTGGCTAAGTTTGGTTGAGATCCCATGGCTGTCTTTCATATATGCTGACGAAATAAAAAATACAGCAGTAAATTATAATGGCTTTGCCTTCGGCAGCCATAAAGATAACTGAAACTGTGTGAGTTTTTGGTAATGAAACGGCAACATTTACCTTGGCTGAATGTGTTGGCACCGTCAACGTCAGAGTATCTTCGGGCATCGTTAGCTGGATAGCATTCCTGTTGCAGCAACAAGCCAAATGAATACACCAGCAGCAAAATCATTTTCAAGCAGTGTTTAAACTGGCTGGCACACATTGTCCTCAGAGTACTGGTGGTGGAGAAGCAGCTTAAAGGGAACAACATCCTGTCCTTGAGAAATTAGTGAGTCAGTGAAGGAGGTCCAGTTAGTGATTCACCTAGCTGTGTCAACTAGAGCATCTGTATAAATCATGTTCACATGAAACATAGCAGCATCTGTTTGGAATTCTCTCCCAGCCGACATCCGACTCTGCGACACAAACGACATTTAAACACACATTAGTTTAGTCAGACTTAGCCAAGCGCCACCGAGCGCCTCTGTATCTTTGGACTTTATAGGCGCTGTAGAAATTGCATTATTATCATTATTATTATTTCTTTTATTATTCTTATTATTATTACCATTACCGTCATTAAATCCGCATGTGTGCGGTCTCAATGTTTCATGTAGACCAACACTTCACATACAAACACACAGCCAGTATGGTCATAACATCGGTCAAACTGTGTTAGCCAACACCCTCATTAAGAACTGGAGGATTTTGTCAGAGCACATTTTTACTTCCCCAACTCACTGATGGCAACTAGTGAATTTCAATTAGGCAGAAGATGCTAGAGTTCTCCTCAACGGTGTTGCCGTTATCCATCTCTGACATCATGGCTTTATCGCAAAGTAAACCACTGCGCAATGCCGGAGTGTAAGTAAGCAAATGAAAGTGTTCTACATGGCAGTGGCTTCACAGCGAAACAGCAGCACTATTACTATTACAGATGAAAGTGTAAGTTGCGTTCGTTACTTACTTGAGATGTTTTGTACTGGCAAGCAGGTCAACCCACACTGTGCTCAGTGGGCACACTTGGTGACCAGAATACTGCAATTCAACACAACAACACACTCGTCACTCGTCAAATACTACTTTATCAACTAATACTGCCAACGTATCAGTAAGTGAGGACAGCTCACTGCATCTTTAAGAATGTCAATCAATAATATAAACATTCTGAAAACTAGACGATAATTTATTGTTCTTCAAAAGCAGTTGTTTCACAGTTATTATTTGATGGACTGGGACAGTTCATAAGGGGGTACTCTTATGTGAATGGCTGTAACTCTTTTTTTCCGAGGAATAATTTTGTTGGGAATTCGGCACAGCCTGAGGAACATTTCTAAACCAGTCACCATTAGTTCTAGTGGAAGTGCACGGTAGGTCTAGCTGGCTTGCAAGGCCATTTAGTCTGACAAAAAACTGGCTCCAATTATTACCAAAATTTGTAATGCCCACAGTATTCTTTGAACAAACAATAATTTATTACTAAAATGGCTCAAATTATTACAGCAGTGATTGAATTATTTTCCGCAAAATTATATGCTCGTTTAC
>Ga0209363_1001023_pt1 | contig 12537 bp, 5 predicted proteins | sample WorMetexBAHAMAS3_FD_187385 | JGI IMG/M metagenome (GOLD analysis project Ga0209363, IMG submission 187385) | Marine gutless worms symbiont microbial communities from Max Planck institute for Marine Microbiology, Germany - Inanidrilus exumae... | ecosystem: Host-associated > Annelida > Digestive... | reverse complement strand
ACTTACTGCCATTTCAAAGTCACGTGACACAAACTAGGACAAAAATCCGGCCCCGATAAGCTTTAGGTATTACCCCTTAATTTAAGAATCCGTGGTCATTCGCCAGCCCCCATTATAAAGGTGGGAGGAGATTGAAAATGGCCGAATTTCAGGCTTTCAGGGGTTCGTGACCTTAACATACCGTAATGCATCACTCGTCGACCTCTACCTACATACCAAATTTCATCGAAATCGAAGAAACTTTTTGTGGACGGACGGACAGACGGACGTACGGACGGACATTTGAGACCCACTTTATTAGGTCGACTTGGAAGAGTCGACCTAATATAGTCATTTGTCACTCTATATCGCAAACAATGGCTGGATCAATATACAACAAAAAGCAAAGATGATCAGCTTCAAAATACTTGCAAAAACATAATGAGATGAAAACATATCACATTCACATATACGGCTTCAGGGAGACATGTAAGTGTAAGCTGACGCTATAAAAGTGAGCAAATCAAAAGACTTACGCCAGTAACTGACTCAGATTGAGCAGCAGACTGACAGGGTCAGACTGCTCAGAACTCTGTGCTGGCTGATTAGACTGGCGACTGGTTGATTTTGTTTCTTCTTTCTCAAAATTCCCAAAACGGTCCATCCGGTCCGACGCCCCGCGGTTCCTGTCATCTCTGTCTCTGCTATACGATGACCCATGCTCCGTGATGCCTGGCCTACCAGACTGCATGTTTCCTGGTTCACTCTGATAATATGTCGACTGCTTGAAATCATCCTGCACTGAAGGTCCAGGGCGGTCACGTCCCAGACGTTTGGGGCTCTCATCTCCCATCCTCATTGAATCAGTAGCAGGCATTCTCTGCTGCCTGTGCTCAGGAAGGAATTCACGATCCATTGTGTCCACTTGTGATGACATCTCCTGGCGATTCTTTGGCGGTGGCATTCGTCTATCCTCTTGCATCCGACGCTCGTACGGCATTGGCTGTTCATGCTCAACAGCCCTGCCGTCATCCCAACTGCTCCTTCTAGGTTCCGCTGATCCACGCATCAGTGGTCTGCCAGTCTGCATTTTCAACATCTCTTCTTTGTCATCACGACGGCTGTCAAAACGCTCTGGACTCATACGGTATCCAGCACCTCCTACGCGACCTCTGTGATCAATATCCTGTCGACGTCTGTCGTAATCCTCTCGGCGTAGTCTGTCGTCGATGTCAAAGATGCTGACAACCTTGTGTTTTCGATCATCTCTGTCTTCAGGCATCCGTCCGATTATTGGTCCGGCCCTGTGATCTGACCGGAAACGATCCTGCTCCTCCTCCATATAGTTTGGCCAGCAGTGGTCATAGTCTGGCGATGGCCTCATCATCGCCGGTCGATCATCCTCCATACGCCTCATCTTTGGCACTGGATCTTCCATGCGGTCAGACAGCAGTGGACGTGAACCATGCCTTGGTCCAATCAGATCTAATTCTCCAGGAAAGTTGCCCAGAAGGCTACCTCGGTTACTGGTGACACTAACAAACATTAAACAATAGCTATTTAATCAGTATTTTTACACAACTGTCAAGAAATGCAGTAGAAACAGCACCCAGGCAATGTCGTTAAGGTTTTCATATAAGGCCTTGTAATCACTGGCTAACATGAATGAACCTAGGAAACGCAAATTGCAAGTATTTAATTGAAAATATACTTCAGAATGCTCACTGCTCAGTTCACCAAAATCTGCATCTAATTGACTGAAACAACATCTCAGAAAACATTAGGACACTGACGTTAACAAACAACTAACGGAGACGGCCTTCTAAAATTGTTAACTTATAATTACTTTATTTTAAATATTATGTTAAAATCCTCAATGTTTGTGTGCCCTTTATTTTGCGAGCAAAACAAAACCGCAAAACTGAAGGGCGCAAATAGTGCAACTTTAATTGGTATAGTAGGTTGTGTTGAAATTGTGTGGCCAAAATAAAAGGTGCCAAGATAATTTTGCATTCAAAGTCACCAACTTTTAGGGCAGCCAAATTAATGAGGTTTACAGTAAGCCTTCCAAATTTCAATTAAATCAGAACACAGCAGTGCACTTCCCTTACTGTTGATAATGTATTCCAGAACCTCTAATTAGTTCACAAAACTTTAACAACATTTTAGTTAAATAAATTAGCCACACAAAATCAACACACATTATATGCACATCACAACTGTACTTAAGGAACCAATATAATAAAGGACAGAAGCAATACCATCAAATGCAAACAGACAGTGCAAATTTGCTAGCAAAAACTACTAGTCAACGTACATTGGTGGAGATGGTTCACGATGAAAGCCAACAGGTGACTGCATATGCATCATTGGTCGTGGAGGTGGAGGGCTTCGAGGTTGCAGACCACGTTCTACTCGTGATGGCGCAGGAAGAAGCTCAAACGGCGGTTGAAGTAAAGGTCCAGGCATCCGCTCATTCCGCTGCATCATTGGCTCGTTCATTGGTGGACGTGTTCCGAGGAGACCCGAGCCAACATTCATGCGTGGCCTCATTGTCGGCATTCTGCATCAACAATGAGCTTCATTCAATAATCAACACCATTCACAGCAAATGATGCATCTTTCTGTCACGCAGTGTGTAAATTTGCTTAGATATCTACTGTTGGTGACCAGGCAGTCATTAAGCTTCAAAACTACTTTACAAAACAAGTAATTACTTCCTCCCTTCATCCCCGGAAGGGGTGTAAAGTACTGTGATCAGCATCTCTGTATGTCTATCCGCTTGCATATATCTCAAAAATCATACGTCCAAATTTCTGTACACATTGCATCACCTGCGGCTGTGGCTCGGTCCTCTAACAGCAGTGCAATGCAATATGTTATGTACTTCCAGTTTTGTGGATGACGTCATGTTTTCATATAATGCAGGGAACAGACGAGAATCAAACACCATACGTAAGTTTCATCCAGTTCGCTAGGTGGTGGCACCGGAGACAGTCTGCCATCTCCGACTGCATCTTTTTGTGATTTGTCATTGGAAGAGAATTACACTGATGCCTACATCTGAATAATGAAAGAGTCAAGTTTAAACTGCACATTTCTTAGTTGAACACACCACAGGGAGTCTGCCCATCTAGGCTCAGTGCCAGCCTAATGCCATTAGCCCCGGCAGGGCCAGCGATGGTGGCAGTCTCTGGGCCTAAATGGTTTTGTAAACATACTAATGCGTTGGACTGATCATGCAGTTATGCACTTCAGGCAGCCAGATCATGTCACTCCCAGTTCCTAAATCTGGAGGTAGACATCAGTCACATATGACAGCGGACACCCGTGGACCCTCTTACATGCTTCATTAACGTGATGCAACAACAAACTCGTCCAAGAGCAAGCACTGAACTTCAGCCGTCACAACTGCCAGGCATAAAGACACTAAAGCCTACATCCAAAACTAGACTACTGCAACAGACAGACAATAAACCGGCAGAGCTGAAAAAACGTACTCAAGCAGAGATCGTGGCTTCGATGTTTGTGCCATTCGTAAACCGGGCTTGGCAGCTGACACATTAGCCAATTTCCGACTGGTTTCCACTGGTTTTGTATTCTTTATCAGTGGCTTCTTCACAGGTTGGCTAAATTAAAGCAGCAGCAAACAACCTCCAACTACTTCATAATAGGGACATTTATCTCTTTTTATTGCGACTCCTAAACTGTTATGTCTAACACACCTGCACTTGAAACACCCAACATTCAAAACAGATCGTTCAAGAAAGCTACAAAATGTCAAGCCAGAAAACGCACATACACTGTGTCTAAAAAACAATACACTTGACTTTTTAGCATAACTTCGGCAAATGCAGACCAATTTACACTGTTAGACTCCTGAAGAAATATTGTACAAACATCATAAAGATTCTCTACCTCACCTTACGTAGTTTCTACACAACCTTGTGAAACTTGAAATTGCAACTGCAGCCGATTTCAATGGCATATGCACGTGAGACCTCAGAAATCATCTTGCAAGATATGAGACCGCCTTAATAGCTCAGGTCTGAATCCAATTCAACAAGATCTGGAAAACCATGCGGCAGTGCTGAAAAGAGCATCGATGACTTGTAAAATGGGTTGCAGCAGTCATTGATGAAGATCGCATCAGTAAATGGTGTAAGCACCTGTAAGCTTGTGTTTGTATCAGACATGGACATTCTCAACACTTGCTTTAACTTTCGGATTATTTATCAGGTAGGTGGACTGCATCTGACAATGATGAAGTCGTTTGTTGCCTAAACTTTATGGAGTTTGTTGTCGAGTCATACTCCCTACATCCTTGTGTTATCTGCGTTCCGTGCTTCATATCTTGCACAAAAATTAAGTAAATCATCACTGTGATATTTTTTATAGCATTTATCATTTAAATGTTATTAAGTTTCAAGTAAAACCGATTAACTTTGATGGTATGAGAAAAGTTAAGCTATTATTCTAAAACTTTGAATTTCGCAAGGTAGTGTAGCAACACAGTTAAGATGAGGTGGAACACCCTGTAATACATAGACAGTTTTCTCAGCAATCTACCAGTAAAAGAATTTTGTAAATCGGTCTATATTTGCCAAGGTTATGATCAAAAGGCAAGTGTATTGTTTTTTTAGACACAGTGTAGTAGTTAGTATTTAAGTACATATTTTGATCAAATGCATTGATTCGATTCAGATTCATTCAGATTTTATTATCATCGTAGCCTGAAGGCTAAAAATCACAACATTCAAAATAACAAACAAAATTAACAGGAGTACAATTATAATGTAATACAGTGGCACAAAGTGTTCTGAGTGGCAGAAGGGCCGGTTGACTAATAAATTCTGTCCAGCAGACTTAACACAACAGAAGTAAAGCAAAACAAACAACAACCACAATACATAACGAAAAGTAAAAAAGGAACAAAAGAGAAAAGGAAAAGAGAAACAGAGAGAAGAAATGGTGAATACAACACTTTATAAGTGGTCACCAATCAGCAGAGGTCGAGTGCAAGACATGGAAAGTTCACCGGCCAAAGACCGACGTTCTACCACTGTGCCGTCACGCCACCAACTAGTGATACACTGTCTCCATACCATATCTAATGCACTTTATAGATAACATAAACAGAACATTTGCATAGTTATAAAAGCTAATCTCTAAAGTGCTCAGGTATGGCATCTGTTAATAAGGGATCACATAGTTCTACCTGCCACCCACACGTCTATCCACAAATGGAATAACCATGCCTGCCGTTATATACCCCAGCTGCAGTGTATCACTGCACTTTGGCCGGTACTCATTTCCCATCCTGCTGAGTGTAGGACGCTGAGTTATCCTGAGTGGCTGGTCATATACTGAGATGCTTTGCTCACCCGAAAATGGTCACCCATCCCATGCGCCAACTGTCATTTCAGCTACGCCAAACTGATGAAGCAAATGGAGTTATGGTGCCGTGTGTGATTAAGAATCGGCGTATCACACTCTCCATATCTCACTCGTTGTCACTTTAACCACGATTTTCAACCTATGTTCATTTTCACTCACACTGTCACATCATAATGTTGACACACTGTAAAGCATACGTTTTAGACTTGAGATCTTTTCCACCTCCCAAGCCAGCAGCTTTCTTTGGTGTACCACTGATAGATTTATCATCCTCTGTGCTGATGGTGATCTCCGAAGCAGTGCTTTCATCCTGCTTTTTTCTCTCAGAAGGCGGCAAATTAGATGTCACAGCACCTTTAGCACCCAGCCTGTTCCGAGCCGGTTGAGACACAGCATGGGACTTCGTGGGAGCTGGTCTCGATGTTTTTCTGGTTGGAACAATGTCAACATCTCCACAGTTGTACGGCTGGATCAGACGATGTAAGATGAGTGCCTGCTCCGCATCAGTATAGTGACGCACATCATGCAGAGATTTCAGCTGGTTGTACGACGGTGCTGGAATGCCACACGCATGCCGTGCCTTCGTGTCACGTGCCACAATGTCACCAAGTGCCTTGTACTGTGATTACAAACATCACACTAGCCTTCAGTCAACGACTCTCCAGCCGTGTTTTACTTCAAGAACATTACTGTTTTAATTTAAATTATTCATTATTTACTTGTGAGTTTCAGTTTGCAAATAACATTACATCTATTTTCAAGTCGCAGACACTGTTATATTTAAATGAAGGATGGTTGTTCATCCTTAGGAACACACGCATTTAGGACTGGCTTTCAACCGCCATCATGGTGGATCACTGTCTAGTCAGAAACTAACAAATAACATTAACTGGATGTGCAAACAAAAATTAAAAAGTATCCCTAATTGGTGCTGAAAACATGCAGTATCACAAATTACTGTCCAAATTCATTCCATGCAGAATTAATATGTACATCTAATGAAAAACTGTACTAAGTTACTAGTGTTTCACAAGTTGGCTGCAAAAAGGAACACAATGTTTGATCAACAACATGTTGTTGCTCAAAGACATCACTGGGATAACTGATTACGTTGAGTTATTCTTCGCATCATTCTTGCAACAACAACAAGAATGCAAAGAGTAACTTAATATAATGAGCTGTCAACGTAAACAGTAATAGCATATAATCATAAAGCCTCTAATGAACTGTGTGCTGTTTATGCTAGTAGATTGAGAATAGTTGTCAGATCACAACATAAACTGTCAAAGGAAAGTGTCGGATCTCAAAGAGTGTGTGGTAGTAAGTTCCAAACTGTTGAACCAACTACAGAGAAAGTCCAACAGCCAAACACCGAATGCCAGTGACGCCATACAAGCGACTGGCGATAGCTGGCAGACAACAGATCCTGCAACAGATAAGTCAAATACCTTGGTATTAAGTGAAGGGTCATCGCCCTTGGCAAGTCTGCTTTCCATCTGCAGCATTGTCAGCATCACCAGACGGCGTTCCCCAATGCGCAGCATTCCTAACACATTCACAAATATCTAACTTTCAACTATAAATTTGTGGTTTAGCACTGCTACTGCAGAAACGACAGCTGAATAATGGTATGTGAGTAAGTAAACCAGATGTCAATAACGCACTGATAACAGTCACTAATAAGCTACTGTCTCATACAGTTGGGCAAAATGTCTGCTCAACAGTTGTCTGACACTACTGTACATCCAATATCTGAATGTTACACAGCAGTAGATCAACTGACTCATGTGTTGGCCTCGTCGCAGACTATACAGCATCCAAGACATGGCATAACTCATCTTTCCCGCAAAACAAGGAGACACAGTGGATTGACATCGGAGACCATCAGACAAGTATTAGTTAGGCACCAACTTCAGCATGTAGCCAGAAGGGTTTAGATAGTCACTATTTACTCGTCAAAACAAACTGTAATCTTGAGTCATCCTTCTATGCTCTAGTTGCATATTGCTTTTTCTAAGATAATGAACTTCCTATTCAGTGTCAATATTAACATGAGGAAGCCAGCAAATGCAATGACCCATGCCCATTTGTGACTCCTTGACCTATGACCCCAAAATAAATGGGTTTCCAGGTCTCATCGTAGAACATCTGTATGTCAAGTTGGGTGATCATAGCTGCATCGATTTTTGAGATATCGTGCAGAAAAACAGACAGACCGACGCCGGTGAAAACCGTACCACGTGACTGCTGTCAGAATAGGTGATCATGGAGTGGTTGCAAAATAGCCTCTACTGTGCTGCATATGGAACTAACTGACATTATTCAAAAGTTTGCCAATTATCCAACACAGTGTTCAATACTGTCAGGTGGGCCACAGTAAAGTCATTTGCATGTAAAACACAATAATAATCTGATCAACGGACCATAAAAACTACACTCTAAATAACATAACCTAATCTTAACCCATTCCTTTATAATTTATAACTGAAAATCAGGTCAGCACATCGCCACAACTTGCATGACCAGAATAAGGTGAGGTACCTAATAAATATCCATCATTCGACAAAACAGGTTTAACATATTATGCCCAACAGAAACACATCAACCACAAAAAAACATCAAACACGGAGTTAAGATACCAGTTGGAAGAACATGCTTTGGATTCCATCGAATGAGAATAAGACGCCGGTCATCGAGTCGAGTTCTTTCACGCTTGAACTTCTTGATGGCTTCGTCCACTTCCTGTTTGCTGCTGAACACTAAGTATGCTTGCCTGTACATCGCATTCTTCACTGCAAACTACTATCTCATCAACCACATATTACACATATGGCTTTACGGCAGTTTGCTGATGGCAGAAATACTATGAAGCAGTGTGCACTGGCCAAGATTAGAACAGTGAGTATTAGAGATGTTATCCATTAATCAATGATTAATTGACTAATGATAGAAGAGTAGTCGATTAAACGATTAATCGACTCAGAACAGGAGCTTATTTGACTGAATTTTAGTCAAGTAACTGATAATTCATCGAGTAATTAATTATCAACTGTTTGTCATGTAAATGATGAATCAGAGGTGATAAGTAACACCACCTGGCCGATAGTCTAAACTGTGAACTGTGACTATTAAAAGGAAATTCATTGAAATGTGTGCAATGCTAAGTTACTGACACATCAGTAATGTGCTATTTGTCTGTAGTGTTTAGTGTACTTACTGTAACTACTGACTACTCGAGTACACGATAAGGCACTCAATATTCACATGCCGTGCGACTCTGGCATTCATACTGCCATATCTTGTAAAGGGCTCGAGGGAGGAAGTTAGTTACTATTAATTACTAATATGAAGTCGCATTAATGTCTTTACTGATGACAGTGAATGACGTAGCTGGAATACTTCTGTCTACTGTAACTCGTTTTGTGTTCTATATCTCAAAAACGACATGCGTGCTTGATTCAGATTACATGTAGTTTGCCTCTGGCAACTTGTGTCCACTGTTTAGATAAGCCTACGTGTTGTTACTATATGTGCCATTTTAACCATTTTTTGTAATTTCACAACCATTTGAATGTGCAACCAGTTCAATCGCAGTTATCGATGCACATACGATTATCTAACATTGCAGTCCGACTTGTTACAATGATTACTCGACTAAAACCCTGCCAGTAATTGACTAAAACATATTAGTCGCACAACATCACTAACGGATAGGTAATAGTAGTGCATGAAAAGCAAGAAAGCTGAATGATGGGATGACAGGATAGGACAAACATCAGGCCTGTAACTATGTCATGATTCCATGTATTACTATCTGAATTCTGCACTGTACAGACTAGTGATGGGCAATAATAGAATTTAAAGGAACTGACATGATGCTGATGCAGTTATTGCAATATGGACTAGTACCACGATGCAAACAAACAAATGGTTAGTATGTGCAGTAACATGCAAATGATACTCGTGTGTGTCTGCAGGCATCATGGTGCCAAACTGTTGGCATCCAGTAACAAATTGTGGTATTGTATGAATGAAGATGTGGTATAAGACACTAAACAGCAAGGTACGATGTTAGTGCTTTTTGGCATGGTTTCTCAAGGTTACGTTCTTGTCCACTGTCATGGTAGGTATCGTGGTATTGTCAGTATGGCAGTAACTCATTGTTAATTCAGACAGTGATAACTCACCTGTGCTACAGGTTCTATTCCGGAACAAGTGGAGAAAGAAAAATAAGGCACAACTGGCTAATGCAGGCATATCAGGGAAATGACTGTTAAATGGTGTTGTTGGTTGTGGTAACACTATTAATGTAGGTTATACTGTATATGAAATGTACATAGTGTGGCAAATAAAACAATCCAAGAGGAAAACATGAATATTTTAGAAACTGCTGTAGGTATTGTCATATAATCATCAGATACTACTACAGACATTTTATCGTAGTTACTACAAATCTCAATAAATAACAATATTTACTTTGCCACGCCATTCAGTTGTTAGTGATTGTCGTGTTGTTGTTAAATATTTGGTTATTGACATTAAGTGGGAACATTAACTGGGATCAGTTGCAGAAATGACACAGTAATCTTAAGTGAAACAGCTAGCTATTTCTCAACTGTACATAAAGCTGTCAATTTTGTCAATTGTATCATTTAGCCTCTTGTACTTTAAAACTGTGATCAATGACAGCTGTGTATTGACTGTACTAAGAGTGACAGTTCTGAAGAACACAGTATTTGGTAGCAGATAATGTAATGCAGTACAGCAATGTCGGGTGCTAGCAATTTGCACTCATTCATGAAAGGTGCATATAGGAAGTAAGCATGGAATTTTATTTGTTGAACTACATAAAATGGTAGTCAATCCAAATGCAGCCTGTCAGTAGTTGTCAAGAAGCTCATCTGAAAGACATGGAAAGTTCAGCAATGACAACAAACTCACAAGTGACTATGGAACTTTCCACTGTAGATGATTACAATAATAATATTATTATTATTTAACAAGTGGACAAAGTAATCTGATAACAGGCTGCAACGCCCCACGTACATAAATCTTCAATCGTTTGCAGCCGGTAAGTGTTGTGTTTAAACGGTTTCAACATTAGAATATTCACACGGTTCGCACTTAGCGGAAATGTGTAGGCACAGTGTCGATACCTGCCGAGCTGTTGTGTGGAAATGCTATTTTTTAGGCATGTGCTGGTGAGCCTGCGATTGGCTGAGGCAACTTGACACATTATGCTGATACGTTTTGCTGTGATGATCTCTGCTTATAATAGGTAGCCAATTCCCCCCAAAAGTTGCCCCTTCACCTGGGATATCTGCATCTCCTTCTAATACATGGTTTCGTGGGCCCACCAAAGTCTTCCACCCAAATGGCATCTCGATAGGTTTAGCCGTTTTTGCAGGGCTGATGAATGTGTCCAAAAGACGGAACGATCAACCGACCACGCTACTCTGTGTGCAGCAATATGCCACTTCACTAGATGTGATGCGGCCTGATAATAATAATAACAATGACAAGAAGTGACAAATATCTTGTAACAGGACAAGGACCCACCAACTGCAGGCATACCCCACATTAGCTGCAAAAGAATTTAGTTAGAATTGACTCTACGTTTCATGTCTGGATTCCATAAGAGATGCTAGACCAAGTGCACTTCAGTTTTGTGGGACTTTACTGCTTTAATTTTTTGGTGCTTAAGACGATTATTTTGGCTTTGGTTTATAAATGCCATACAAGCAACCAAGCAACTGGCTGCCATTCATGCACATCTCCAACGAGTCAAGACTATAATTTCCACAAATGCCAAGTCAGGAAGTACGTTTTGACAGTTTTTTTGTATATTGTTGTTACTAAATGCGCTAATTGTAACTCTTACCACTTTTTGCGCTGTAAGCAGTGGTGATAATGTGCTTTATCATCAACCAACAACCAACCTGTGGGGCAACCACGGGCAATTACATGCTGGTTGCGACCAATGTACTTTTTCCATGTACAAGGCAAGGGACAGCTTTCATAATCAAGAGCTTACAATAACTTGGAACGTTGTACGAAATGAATTACCAGTTGCTCTGTAAAGTTTATGAACTTCCATCAGGTACGAATGATTCCAAATGGATCTAAGACCTGTATTGGTCCGCTGCTAGCAGCAAATTTATATTGTTCATACTGTGCAATGCAGTATACTGCTGGATATTTATCTGCAACTGTCACAGTGAAGGCTCAGATTGTATAATGCACGAATATTGTTCATGAAGTGAAGCGACAGTTATGTTGTTGGCAGTAGTTCTGACGTAGTGTATAGCAGCAAATACCCTACACAGCACAAGCTGAGTAGTTTCGCATACGGTGATAGTGTGTTTGATAATAAGGAAACCGAGTGTGTAGTGGTTGCAATTTACCCTCGGAGACACTCGGAGGCGCCATCTTTGTGAAAAGCAATGTCGGCATCTGGAAACATCTCAGCCAGCTTCGCCTTGCAAGACTCCGATGTACTGCCGATGTTTTTAACAATCAATATCAAGTCGATCCATGGCTCTGTTTATGCAACATGAAAATATGTCATCAGTTTTGCTTTCTTACTCAAGTAATACAATAAAATATTCAAGAGTTTCCTGCAGATAATACATTACTAACAACTGACAGGGAATATTTGTAATAATAAATATTATGCGGCTTTGTCCACATACTATGAACGAATGATTCACACTCTGCACATTCTTCGGACTCTATAACCTTGTACTGAACAGATAAACAGGAGTTATGTGATTTATTATTAAGTAACTGGACAGCACAAATTACACCAATATGTAAGTTGTGGGAAAATGGTGGCTACTACTCTTAGGACTGGAAATCAGCATTTATTTGCGAGTATTTTACATGCCTTTTGTACGAGGTAGCTATCAGTATACTAGACGCCAAGAGCCAAATATACTATTTGCAGATGCACAGTTTGTGAATGGGTAGCTATGATATGGATGCACAAGCAATTGCCAGAAATCATTTCTGGCTGTGCTCTGGAAATCTGGCTAACTACTGCCTTAGAGCTGCAACGACCTTTACCTGTATCTATATATAATAATCAGAATGTGAATCTGGCCAGCGGCGTGGCTTAGTGGCTTACGTGGGTGGTCGGACAGGCAAGGGCCGGGTGCAGGC
>Ga0209363_1001022_pt1 | contig 12538 bp, 6 predicted proteins | sample WorMetexBAHAMAS3_FD_187385 | JGI IMG/M metagenome (GOLD analysis project Ga0209363, IMG submission 187385) | Marine gutless worms symbiont microbial communities from Max Planck institute for Marine Microbiology, Germany - Inanidrilus exumae... | ecosystem: Host-associated > Annelida > Digestive... | reverse complement strand
ACTATATACAAACGTTGGCCCCACAATTTACCTGGCCATACCACTATCGGCCACACAATTTACCTAGCCTCACCGCTAGACTAACGTTGGCCACACAACTATCGGCCACACAGTTTACCTGGCCACACCGCTAGACTCTAATGTCAGCCACACAATATACAACTAATAATATAATCAAACAAACTAAGTACAAGATTGATATTTACCCTTTTACCACAACGCAACGTCGCTAACGCTTAACCTCTACACGCTACAGCTCACGAACGCTATCTCACTTGAGGCTACACACGTGACTACCAAGTCACCGAAGGTCACCGCTGACTTTTTAAATTATTCTAACAAATAATACTTCGACGTTAAACTAACGTCCAAACGACGTCGAATTAATGCGCCAAAATACGCACTCACAGACGCACACTGCGTCTAAACTCACGGGCTACCACGCACCCGTCAAACTTGAGTTCTATAACTGAACTGACTGACTTCAGGCCCGGTTTTACTTTTTATACCAGCCACCGATCCCGGCATAAAGATCATGAGGCAGGCCATCAGGTGATGTTCCAGCCTGCTAGACATCACATGAGGACGTCAGGGCAAACACGGACACGTAGAGCACAGTCTAAATATAGTAATAAGTTCTAGACAGACAACATGATTGACAGCTGACTGGAGACGTGTCCAAAACAATGCCACATACATACAGTGGCATCTCCCATCGCAGTGGTCCTGGGTAATAGCAGCTGCTGTAGTAGTTACATCATCATTGTATGGTCATTGTATGGCTATTGTATGGTTGTTGTTAATAGATTCATTCTGTCAGTCTCTTCAGCTTGAAGTTCTACATTCCCAGGTATTTATTCTGTTCACGTTGCTGTCATTTATTCTCACAGCTGATGTTGTCAGTTGAAAATGTTACTTGATTTGGCAACTGCTTGCAGTTGTCAGTAAACCAGTGCGTTTTCACTTTCTCTTTGACTAAAAGTCAAATGCGTTTCGGCTGTCGCAGAAGAACCACGCAGTGCTGTGCGAACCACGCAGTGCTGTGCGTTACTGCCAGTGCGTTGTAAACAAAAGTGGCTGCTCAGTCTGGTAAACGTTTTATGGTCAAACTGAGTTGACAACATGTATAACGCTCGAAATGTCATTGTGAAAATCAGAAAAATTGTCTATTTTCCCTTTATTTTTGAGATACCTGAATTCTTTTATGACACAGCTTAGGATTAGTTGAGTGTAGCCTCTGTGCCACAACTAACATGATTTTTTCAGACGTTTCACTGGCGTGATGTGTTCTTGTTGTCTCGCTTCTGTGATGAGCTGGCATGTGTATGTTACAGACGCTGTCACTGATGCGCCATCGTCTGGGAGACAGTATTCACATTGAGGAGTACACGGTCGGCAAATGTCTGCTCCTGTCTTATTGGAGGTTTGTTTTAGTTTCAGTTGTTTTGCTGTGGCCTGATTGTTGTTTACAGCAGTCTGACATTATTTGTTGGTGGACATCAAAGACACTTTGGCCAGTAGAAATCACACTGCACAGATCCCAAAGATTCTGTCTTGTGAGACCTGGGGCCCGATTTACCAAAAAATCTTAGGAAAACTTAGGATAAAGTGTGACTTAGTAAAATATTAAGAAAAAAATTAGGATGAATTTATGCAAGTCGTAAGATCAACTTAATAAGAAAAATGCAATTTCTCAAAAATATCTTAACATTTCTTCACATAATTGTCTGCATATATAGGAAGAACTTAGTAAGTCTTAAGATTGCTTTAGTAAATTACATGTAAAAATCTATGAAAATCTAACTTTATAACTTAGGATAAACTTTGGAAAACTTATGTTATACTTAGGATTTTTCCTAAGATTTTTTTTTGTAAATCCGGCCCCAGGTCATCATCACGCAAAGTAATTAGAATTAGAAAGTACACTTGTATAGCCCATTAAACGAAGAATCGTCTCTAATGTGCTGAATGCGTAATCTGCTCGAATAAAAACGTCTTTAGAGAGCATTTGAAGATGGCTATAGATGTTGATTTCTGCACATTTTCAGCAAGTAAGTTTCAAGCGTGAGGCCCGGCATACGAAAATGTGCGTCGGCCGTAGTTTGACATGTTGTAAAGAGGAAAGTAATAAAGTCCTCGGCTGGCAGAGCGGAGTTGGCAGCGACCAGCGACGTATTAACTCCAGTAACTGTGTTAATTTTGTGTTGTATTATATTTTGTTATGGATGCATGTTTGCTTTTGTTGTATTTGTTTTCGTTTTTCAGTACTAAGCCAAGAGATGGGCTGAGAAGAACGTCTTTGAAATGATCTATTTTGTGTTGGGTGGGACATAAAACCTTCACTGAATCAATCAAGTTTATGTTCTTGTGCCCCTTTGTGGAAAAACTTTGCCAGCCGCTGTGTAAAAGAAATTCATTGCTAGCTGCTGCATTTTAGGTTGATGCGGGCTCAACTGTAGATGATGAAGGTCAGAAATATTAAGTCAGTTTTAATTAATCACGTTGGTCAATTGACGTACATATCTGACGGCAGTTTACTGACTGTTTGCTGCTGTACAGGGACACTGGCAAGAAAGACTCAAAGCCTTTTCAACAAGGTCTCTTTCGTGTTATTTTTACACATCTCAGAGTGTTGTTTACTTTGTCCAGCTGCTTGATTGCATGGTGTTTGATTGAGTAGAACTTTGTTGTAACTGTTCATGTGAATATTTTCCCCGGAGCACTTTGACATTGTTGGTCGGAACAGTGTCCGAAACCGGTGCCATTAATCCCCAAAGTGTCACCACTTTTTGGCTGGTACTGAATTATACTGCTTGATAACAGGGACTTGTGTATATATATGCAGTTGTGAACCGTGGAGACATTGGTGTCTGGACTAGTACTGTCTTTTATGATGATTATATTGTAACTGATCATCGAGGAATGTTTTTTTTATAAAGAGGTGACAAAGGATAGAACTATGTTTCACACCAGAATTATATAAACATTTATGGAACAATTCACTTTTAACAGCCGTTGCTGAAACTGCCGTTAAACACAACCAGCGAGCATTGTGCGTCACTTTGATGTGCTGTGTGTTTGTTATTTGCATCTGCAGCTTACAAGCTGAACGTCCACGTCAATGAAGCAGATAAAAACAAGCCGTTGCAGATCAGTCATTTCCCGCAGATCCTCGGCTCTGAAAGCACCAAAGTTGCACACACTATCACGGTAATTGTCTCCATGCACTTTACTCTCATCAGATACGGCCAGCCTGCTTTACCTTGGCATGTGCTTTTATCATTTTCATGGTATGGAAAACCTGCAAATGTCATGGGATTTACCAGCTGTCAGGGAAGTGATGGGGAAAAACGTGTAAATGAAAAAATGTTTATTACCGGCTTCACATTTGGGGCTTCACCAGTTTATAGTAGACTGTTGCAGGCCGCCTTTTGTCGCCTGTTTCAAGGATTTTGCTGTTTTTTTGAATTATTGCAAACATTTTAGTAGAATATGGTCTGACGTTTATAGTATATTGGTGGCATGGACAATGATAAATGAATTACGTGGATACTGCTAAATGTGTAGGAGTAAAGTGAAGAGTTATGAGATATGTTAGGGTATTTCACAGTGTCTGGACAATGGTCACCCTATATTTAATTCTATAGACAGAGATGATAAAGGTAGCAGCGCGCGCCGTTCCCTAGGGATTCTGGTGGTGAATGAAGAAAAGATGAGGTCAGTGTACATAATTTTTGTCTCGTATGTCCCTGGTTCTTCTTTTTTTTTGTGCATAAGTGTGCTTTAAAAATTGAGCCACAGAAAGTCTGGCTGATACATAGATTAGCTACATTTATGCGTACTAACTCATGTACATTCATATATAGAATGACAACATAGCCTACTCGAAACTGGTAATAAAACAGCAAATATAAGTGTTAAAAAACTGCAGTTTATAGACACTGTTAATGGTGACGGATCAGAAACCGCAAGAATCATAAAAAGGCAATGTTAACCACACTAACATTTACTCTTCTGTGTCGATGTAATAAAGTCGGTCTCAAATGACTGTCCGTTCGTCCGTACATACGTCCGTCTGTCCACTAAAAGTATCTTCGATTTCAATGAAATTTGGCACGTAGGTAGAGGTCGATGAGTGATACACAAAGATATTTAGTATGACCCGATCCAAGGTTAAGGTCATGAGCCCTTGAAATTTGGAAATCCATTTTCAAAAGCTATCTCTTCTGTTATTTACAATGGCAGCTGGCTACTGACCACTGATTCTTTAAGTCTTAAACTAGGGCACAATATCTAAATTTGATCGGGCCAGATTTTTGATATTTGTCCTAGTTTTCGTGTCTCATGACTTTGAATTTGGCACAAACGTCAGTTGTGAAGAGTCGACCGTCAGTCTCCATACGGGGCTGATTTTTACTGGCTGTCACTATATATATGAAAATGGAATGGTCATGTGTCGAACGTGCATCGTTAAGATAACAAGTCCAACACTCTGACCGTAACACCATGTCAAGTTGATGTGTTGCTGTCATTTTGCGCTGTAGAGTGATCATCTCTCAATAGAGAAGCTGCTTGTACATACGATTCACATCCGCAGTCTTACCAGACTGAAGGTAAATCATTCTGCTAATCACCAGACTAACTGGTTCCAGTCCCTTTGCATTTCGATTTCATTAAGTTCTTACGGAGAGCGTGAATACCAAACAGTGTTTTTTGAGTTGTAATTGATAGCTGTCTGCACTGTGCTATTTTAGTTACCACACACATTTCCTGCTAAATTTCTCCTCCATGTTAGTGCTATGAAGAAAACATGGTGTGTCAAGCGGGATTGTTTAGTTTTCAGAAAATACGTAAATATTTGATGTTAAAGCGTTGACGCTGAAACCGTTTTCAATACATTATTAGTACGGTTTTACTTATTGCTAGCTGTGATGATAAGTTAGTTATTTCTTTCATAATTGTCATTTTAGGATCTTGATCGCGAGCTGCGGCTGATTTTGTCTGCACCGTGTATGTAACGATGCATTTCTTCTTAACTTTTGCTGAAACTATCTAGACAGTATAAATCAGCTCCATTTTAAAGTGTCATCTGGACTCTAGTTGGTTGACTAATCCCCGAGCCTGTTACAAGTATTGTCCATGAACTGCCAGCAGGCGTTTTTCATGGTTTGTTGTCTCTGGTGTCATGGCAACCAGTCATGAAAAACGCACCCTTTGGTTGCTCGTGAGAGACACACTTAATATAGTCGGAGCGTCGTTAACCAACCATAGCCTGATTGACAGTGATAAAATGGAGCGCTTGATGAGAAGTGCTGTTACACATTTTGATGAATTTTTGTAGTGACAGTAATAAACTTTATTTTACTGGTGTTCCACTATGATATCATCTTTGATGATTTTACATTGGAACGTCCAGCATGTAATTAATTTACCAACTGCTGACCCGTGTACATGTTGACAGTGGCTTTTATGTCTGTGTCTGTTCTTACTGAGTTGTTTGATAACCATGCAGCACTCTTAGCTGACTTACGCATGTCATTGTAAGCTGGTACCCTGTCGTTGTCCATGACCACAGTGGCTGGTGCCGATCTACAGTTTACTAGACAGACGGCCCAGAGATGATGTTAGTCGTAATGCAGGAGCGGCTATCATTACTTTCTACCAGGCCGACGGTTACCTTCCCAGCTTCAGAGTCACTGCCTTTGGTTGGTACTTATTACTGGCCCACCTAATAGGCCAGTATTGTTTTGCTGGCTGTCGTCGTCGTTTGTCGTCGTCTGTAATGTAACACTGCCGGTGGGTGGGCCGGTCGGCTGCCGGGAGCATGGGAATGCGGTGTGGGAACACTGCCGGTGGTCAGGCCAGCCAGCCGATGGGCGCGTGGACAGGTGGCGCACTGGCGGCCGGGCACGTGGGCGGTCGGGCGGCTGACACTGCACGGCGGGCCAGTGGCATTGCGTCCCGTTAGGGCGACACCTTGTTTATACTGCCTGGATAACAGAGACATTTTTGTGTGAATGACATGCTTGCTATCACTGTGTGACATCGTAATGAATGGCCGGGATTGAACTGGAGGCCTCGAGATTGCTAGTCCAACACGATGCCGATTGAGCCACCTCGCCACACCGATATCAGTTTAATCCGGTGAAATGTTGTGTGTATAAATGTGAGAGTATGTTGGTTTGCAGGTGAGGTCCGAGATGTTCCGCTGTTGCTATATGTATCACTTCTCAATTCGTGTCTTGACAGCGAGAAGCTGTGCATCGCAGTCGACTTGATGAAAGGAACGTTTCTGGTGTCATTGGCTCAGAAAGGTTAGATATGCCTGTGTATCATCTTAATTACTGGCCCGTCTAATCATAGTGTAGGGGAGGCCAGACTAGTAACGGTCGCTGGCATCTGTCGTCGTGGTCTATCATCTGTCGGCATCTGTAACACTTGCATATGCAACATAACTAATCAGGAGCAGCACGCGACGGCGGGCCAGAAGTGTTACGTCCCGTTAGGGTGACACATTGTTGCATGAGAATAGATCAGTCTGAATAACACACACACACATACACACACAACCGTTGTGTAGTTATTATATAGGTCGGCCTGTGTTCCCCAGTTAACAACTGGAGTATTTTGCTGGAGCAGAGTTCTATTGCTGACGGCAACTAGTGCTTCCGGATTATGGAGAAGACGCTAAAGTTTGCGTCTCTGGTGTTAATTACACTGTTTACTGTCAGAATAAAACGTTTTTCTTCCGCCTGTTTTAGCACAATTATTTGCTTTTAAGTAAATGAGTAAGGATGTTGATTAGTTGGTTTATTAACACCAGCTTCAAGCCTGAAGAATGTGGACATAGCTCAGTAAATTGTGGCTATTTGTCCTCAGCCTTCAGCAGGATGTAAACGTGAGCCAACAGTCAGCTGTAAATACTGCTCATATTGGTGTGCGTGTGTCATTGTAACGCTCACAACAGTTCTATTAATATTTCCTTGCTCAGGTCAATCAATCCAATCAATCAATAAGAGTTCTTTGTATAGTGCATATAATTCAATAGACTCACTATGCGCTTGTGTTACTGATGTTGGGAAAGGGGAATTGAACCTTGGTTCTGCTAGTTGTGAGACCATTACATTAACCACTTCCCCCTGGTTGCTCCTTTTTACTGTATTTTACAGTTTAATAATGTTGTTTAATTTAACAATTTGGGATACACTTGCACGTAAAAGAGGTGTTTTAAAGGATGCAGCATCATTTCTCTCAGGAATCAGTTGATCAAGAAAAAATGTGGCCAGTGGGTGAGTTTCGCTGGTTTGGGGTCAAGGCTTACTTTCAGTATTTTGACATTTTGCAGTTAAATATTAAAACATTGTAATTGTATGTCAAATGTATTTGTCCGCCACTTAAATATACCCTCACCAGTGTGTAGTCGATCATCGTTTGTATAATTATTGTGGTTCGCCTGGAGACCTGCTGTACTAATTCTGATGTGTTGTATGACAGCCACATCATTGACATGTGAGATTGAGGAATGTCTGAATGCCGACAAACGTGATCTCAGGAAATTGCTTCACAGTCTCAAGTAATTTAGCATTTTCTGTGTTCTACTAAGAGCTGACTTGGTTCAACTTGGTTTTCTCTGTGCACCAGAAGCAAACAAACAAACAAACACCGCTTTATTCATGATTGACATAACGCAGTGAGTACACAGTAGCACAGTAAGGAGACTGTCATGCAACACGGCACTAGAAAGTGGGTAATTATATACATGCATTGATATAGCGGCATGTCTTCAATACACACAGAGCGCTCAGACATGGATTACACAGTTTTACCTGCAAATTACACCATGCCTGCCTTTACTCCCCAGCCGCGGAGCATTACCGCCCTTTGGCTGGTACTCATCTTACCGTCCCACGGAGGGTAGAAGGCTGAGTCGACCTGGGGTGTTTCGATTGTTGGCAGGATGCTCAATGTCAAATATTTTTTTGTTTGTGAATTTGAAGAACACTGTCTTATGCCGTCAGTCATCTTACTGCAGTTCAAATATAATAACTTCTGTTTAATTATATTAACACAACATGCAGAAGTATATGATGAACAAGTTATTTGAATGTGTCACCTCCTTGTGTGTCCTTAGAAACTGTTACAGAAAGGACTTAAAACTTTTTCGTTTTTGCACTCGTACCTAGACGTTGCTTGTATAACTGATTTGGATTTTAGTCTTGTTATTAGCTGTTTGCTGTTTTTTTCACCTAGTAACTGTATTTAGTAGTATGGTTTTCTCCTAGGCTACACAGATTTCGCCTGTTGATTGATTGATTTCATTTATTAATTGATTGATTGATTGTAAATTCTGTACAACCACAACCATCGTATAGCCATGATACAGTTCAGCCTGTCTTATAAGCGGATGATTTTAATGCAGTAATATTTTACAGGCCCCCCATGCTGCACCTGATATAACTAGCACATTTGAATTAGATTGATGTTCTTATCGGTGTTGTTACCTGTACTGTCTCCGTACCACCAGCTTGTAAATTCTGTACTGGGATCTTTTTAGGTCAACTTTTCGACAGAGTCGACCTAATAAAGCCGGTCTCAAATGTTTATGTGTACGTGCATGTGTACATACATACGTACGTATGTGCATACATACGTACGTATGTGCATACGTACGTACGTATGTCCACAAAAAGTTTTTTCGATTTCAATAAAATCTGGCATGTAGCTAGAGGTCGATGAGCGATGCACGACGGTATGCAGTATGACCCGATCCGAGGTCAAGGTCGCGAGCCCTTCAAAGTTCGAAATCCGGCAGTTTTCAAAAGCTATCTCCTCCACCATTTACGTGGGAGCTGGCAACTGACCACGGATTCTTAAACTAGAGCACAATGTCTAAATTTGATCGGGCCGGATTTTTGATATTCGGACAAGTTTTTGTATCACGTGACTTTGAAGTTGGCACAAACGTCAGTTGCGAAGAGTCGACCAGCTGTTTCCGTACGTGGCTAATTTTTTATATCTGCCCCCAGAGTATCGCTATAGCTTTTTTATTCTACTAAATACAGTTGGCAGTATGTAAAGGTACATGTAATAAATGTAATGTCGTGTTATGTCTGTGCTGTGACAGATGTTGGCTGATGTTGGAGCGTTGTCGAAAATCATTACAGTACCATCAGGTCGCGTGCTATGACAACCTTCCTCTGACCAATCTCTCAGGGCACGCGCTCGAGTCTCTCAGCAAACATCGACTCTATGCCAGGCTTCCAAAGCAGACTGAACACTATCTGGTACGAGCTGAAGGCGGTTTAAACTACAAAATCGTCACTTGTTGCTAGGTAAAGCTGTGATCCCTCTAACACGTGCCATTCGTGAGCGCATTAGAGCTGCTTACGACGATGCGCTATACAAATCGATGTTTACTTTACTACTTTATTTTTTTTATGGGCAGTGAAACTTATCTCTAATCAAGTCCTCCAGTTCATAATGGAGGAGGATGTGGGATAATGTAAAGTAAGTAAAGTAAAGTATACGTCGATTTGTATAGCGCATCGTCGTAACTACCTCTAAGGCACTCAGACATGGATCACAGTTTTACCTGCAAATTTCTCCATGCCTGCCTTTACTCCCCAGCCGCAAAGCATCACTGCCCTTACTGGTACTCAGTTTACCATCCCACGGAGGGTTGAAGGCTGAGTCGACCTGGGTGGCTGGTTACATACCGAAATAAAGTGCTGCCTCCGAGTCGAACCCGGACACGGTCACCCATCCCAGTACTAACCGGGCTCAGCGTAGGTTAACCTCGTTGATCGAGACAAACGATGCTACCACTACGCCACGCCGCCGCCTTGAGTGTGATTTACATAAAATGGTGGTGTGTGTATGTTGAGATGTATGTATGTCATGTTTGTTGAAGGTCGTTGAGATCCATGACGTGACGCCGCTGCGGAAGCGGAAGATTGTGGAGTATCGCTATCACCTGCTGCAAGTGAAGGCAGACGATGGTAGTGACTTTGCCGGCTCCACAAACATCAATCTCGACTCGGTCGCCGATCAGTCGGTGGCATTTCTCCGCGCCGGTCATCTAGTAGAAATTGACTCGTTTCTTGCCACTCACGGCCCATGTGGCAGACTGTTTGGTATGCATCTAGCATGGTCATTAGTTAAATACATGTGCTCATTTTGTTTTCTTGAACCGGCATTATTTTTAGCAGACCTAACCGTTAGCTTATCACATGTCATTCTTTGTGTGATCATATACTTAGCCGTTTTGATAGAACACCAAATTGTGACAGACAGATGGAGAGACACAGGACCACATTATATACCACACTAGCATAGCGTTGTACAGTAAAATTGTACGTGATAATTTTCACTGTTGAGCAGTGATGATCTACAGATTTCATGCAGTGTAGAAGGAGACAGATAATCTTTACCAAAGGTACTTATTATTACTGGCTCGCCTACACAAGTACACATAGTGTAGGGGGCCAGACTAGTAACTGTCGCTGGTGTCTGTCGTCGTCGTCTGTAGCACTCCACGGCGTGCCTGCAGGCGGCTTCATGACGATGACGTCATGCCGCCTCCAGTCTAATTATAGCTCCATGGCTGCACGGCGGGCCAGTCGTGTTACGTCCCGTTAGGGCGACACCTTGTTTCCTTTAGAGTGGCTGACATCTCGGTACTGTGATAATCCTTTCACCATAAACCAACTCAACCTGTTTAGGCATTTATAATACTTAGCCCAGGACTCTAGTTTTCTTATGCCAAAGATCTGGTAGAATTTTGAATTTGTTCACCCGCAGTGGGGTTGCAAAATGCAGGTGGTGTAGGTTAAAGTCGACGATTTTCGACCAATACCAACTTTGTCTTGGAAACAGTGCAAGATAGGGACATAGTTACTGTGGAAGGCTGATAACGATGGTAGGATCCCACAAGTTGCATGAAATTGATCAGGCAGATCTGCACTGTTATATGCACAACTTAGCTATGTTTTCATTGTTGCTTTGTTATCACAAATTTTAAGTGACTTAATGTTTTGTGTCCACTGAGATTCCGTTGTTATGTCATTAACGTCATGACATGCATATAAAGTGAGTGATTTTCTGCATTGTTACTGTAGATCCTGGAACAGACGATCGAGATTATCTCTCTCGAAAAAGAAAGGTAATTTGTCTTTACCAGTCTAGGTGTGTTCACAGTTGCTGCTGTCCAGGGATGTTAACAAGGCCAGAGGTGTCAAGGCCAAGGACTGTAAGCCAAGGCCAGAGACATGCAAGGCCACAGATCCAAGGCCAAGGCCGAGAATGCGAAAGTAATTTTTTCCAGTAAATGCCAAAGTTAATCCAGTCTTTCAATTTTGAGTCATTTTTGCTGTTCTCTATAAAAACTAAAATAAGTAAGTAAGTATGCCAGGCTTTTTATGACAAGTACTTGGCCCGTCAAATGTTGAAATTCATTGCACATTCATAATAATTCGGATATCCGTCCATCCCTAATATACATACATACATACATTATCGGTTGGCCTTGTTATTTATTCCAAAGCCAGAGCAATCAAGGCCAAGGCCAAAAACTGAAGGCTAAGGCCTGAGAATCCCAAGGCCTAGGTCAAGGCCAAGAAAGTTGGCCTTAAGGTCAAGGCCAAGGATTAACATTCCTGCTGCTGTCATGGGTGATTACTTATCCTTTAATACGTGGAGATCAGTTTTACTTCCAGTTCAAGTAAGTTTTGCATTAAACAGCAAAAAATAACGGCAAATTCTGTGTGAAATGCTATGCAGTTGTTACTCGGTGACAAATCAGAACCTCCGGTGAAGAAACAACCGTACTCGTCAGTTTGGTTCGTTCCGGAGTTGATGCACATCATAGCAATGTGCGAAGAACGACTACCACTTGTTGAGCTCGGAGAGGAGGTAAATGATGATGATGATGATGATGATGATATTTGTTGTCATTGGTAGTGGGTGTTTCAAACATGATCACTCCTAACAAATTTATATAATATTGGAACACTTTGGTACTAATTAGAAATATTATGGTAAATTTTAAAATTATTCATTGTTATTACTAACAATAACGGTGGCCTTCTCTGTACCTGCTTTTCTTATCCCGCAAGATTCTGTTCTGCCAACTGGAGGAAGAAAGGCGAGGTTTGTCAGGAAAACTGCCTTAGAATGAAGGTCAGCATTTTCCCGGGACAACGAGTGCCGAGACCTTACGACAGACACTGTAAGAGTGTTGACTGACTGGAGGCAAGCTGTAGTCTGTAGTAGAGACAGAGGCCACAGCTCACTTGTGATGAAGTGTTAATAGACCTGTTCAATGGCAGTTTTAGACTAGTACTAATGAGTATTAGTGATGTAATGATTTGCTGATGAATCACGTCTCGTTACTGGCTACATTGAGTCTGGTATTAATGAGTATTAGTGATGTAATGATTTGCTGATGAATCACGTCTCGTTACTGGCTACATTGAGTCTGGTATTAATGAGTATTAGTGATGTAATGATTTGCTGATGAATCACGTCTCGTTACTGGCTA
>Ga0209363_1001021_pt1 | contig 12545 bp, 9 predicted proteins | sample WorMetexBAHAMAS3_FD_187385 | JGI IMG/M metagenome (GOLD analysis project Ga0209363, IMG submission 187385) | Marine gutless worms symbiont microbial communities from Max Planck institute for Marine Microbiology, Germany - Inanidrilus exumae... | ecosystem: Host-associated > Annelida > Digestive... | reverse complement strand
CTAATGCAGGCCAGAGCTTACCGCTGGGCCAAGCTTTACGGTGACCTTAACTAATAGATAAAAAGTAATGCTATTGAATTTTGATTGAAAGACATGAGAAAGACATGAATTTGATCGGTAAATATGTCCGCTACATGTCACCAAACTTCGTCATACCCTTGGCCACTGGGGACGAGGTAATTAAATTTTGGTAGGCCGAGGTCAAAGGTCAAGGTCGGTGGGGAGGTATGCGCTCTACTGAACGCTTTTCTAGTTAAAGAAATGTATTGGTCATCCGTGATCCCGAGCGAAAGATTACCTGACTGCTAAGTGTTTTCTTGGCGTTTTTTCTTAGTACTTAAAATACTTTAACAAGAAAGGTATTTAATGCTGAGTATTTAATGTTATTTTAACACTATACTTAAAATACTTTTAGGCCTAAAATACTGGGGGGAAAACTTCAGAAAATTTTATCAATCGCTGTAACAATTACATGTGACGACAATAAAATCAATAGGGCCATGAATACACGGTGCAATAGTCGACGATGCGACCGACCGGTTGCATGTAGTGAATAGACGAGGCAAGAGATTCTGCTGACTAACGGTCGTCTATGTATAGCCACTTCGAAAGTCGATACAATTGTTGTTTTGACTACTATATTGCATTTTGCGCGGTTCACATCCGGTTTTAGACCGAGGATGAAGTACGTAGTGTTGCTGAGAAGTAATCGTGCACGATGTTGGCGACTTTCTGGTTCCGTTTGCACCGAAGATCGTAACTAGCGAACAGTCGGTACGAGGCTTGTACAAAGTAATCTGTTGATAGTGACAGCAATCAGCACAGAAATTAATTCCATCACTGGCGTATGTTGAACATTGTTTGCATCTTTCTCGATGAAAACTTATTCAGTTGGTCTTTAGTTTGCGTCGCTTATGACACGTGCCGAAAACATTTCACACGTGACATATGCTCAAATCAACACCGCGAAACGGAATCACGACGTTATTGATTACGAAAAACAGACACATCACTGCATACCGCGAACACAACACAACACACATCATAAGCAGTGACTAACGATGCTTTGAAGGCAGCGAGAAGCCCGGGGTCAGCAGTAAGATTTTAGGGCACTAGATACACCGCGAAGGTCAAGGTCGCCAGCGGCATAATGCATTAGCATTAAAGGTTTAAGTTGACGCCTTGATGTAAGAAGGTAAAGGTGCCGTCCTCCTCACAGGAGTGCAGGCAGGGTATTCATCCCCTTCACTAGCTCAGTGATATACCAGGTCTCTGACGCATGGCCAACATGACGCCAAACCTGCGGTTACCTTCCCAGCCGCAGCGCACTGCCACTGCCCCTTGGCTGGTACTCATTTCCAGTCCCTATGAGAGTATAAGAGTATGAAGACGAGTTGGCCTACGTGGCTGCATGGTTACATACCGCGAACTGGGTCATCCACCCCAGTACTAACCTGACTCGATGTAGAGCAACCTCGTTAACGTGACCAAAGCCGTTACAACTGCGCCAAACTGCCACTCCTGAGGCTTCAGGTACTGTCATAAATCTACTGTTGCAGGAACAACTTTTCAAAATTAATTAGTTGGAGTTTAATATCCCCTTTCAGCACAAATATGGCTATATCAGAGACAAAAGGTCAGGGATGGAGAGCTATCCATACCTAGTGAAGGAAGGCTAGCGATATATTAACCTCAACCCTGGCCGCCTTTTTGTTCAGCAGCCACCCAAATAGGGAAAGGGATCGAGAGGCTAATTTAAATAATTATGCTAGCGCCTACAGCAGGGGAAGACAACTATCGTACCGCAAGACTAAACTAAACCAAATACAACAAAACACCCGAATAAACAAACTAAACCCAGGTTCGATCGCCTCCTACGACCTCTGCCCTGGAAACGGAGTGGTGACTATTCTGGTAGAAAGGGAAGGGATGGACAAAAGAAAATAGGTAAAGCGAACGAGAAAAGGAAAAAGGGAATAGTAAAAAAGAGCAAAAGATAAGGAAGTGAATAGACAAGGGAAGAAAAAACAGGAAAGGGGGCACCCTGGCCTCACTCGAGGTACAACTTTTCAAATTAATACCGAAAAAGCTTTAAATGTATTAAAGTCATTATGTACATAACACTGTTCACATACGTTTCGCCCAGTGAATTTTGTTAATTTGTTTTCTTTGGTGTCATCCTAGGTCTTAGGTCCTGAGGCCCTGAAGGTCGGAAACCCGGGTTCAGGGAACCGCCTGAACTCCGTGTGACTACGTCATTGATACTCAAGCAAAACGATCGTCACATGCAACGTTAATCTTCGTGTATCGTAATGATCGGACCTGCCTCTACGCACCATCATTATCTGCTATTTTTCGTTTGTTTTCTCAAACACGTTTGTCGTTCTGCTATGGTGGAGGTCATTATCTTCGGTGGGCACTTGTCACTGACAACACACGAGACGGAATAACAACAAAAGCTACATTCGTCTGATACGACGCAAGACAACACGCATTACAAACAGCCACTGTACTACTGTGTCTGAACTACATTCGCCAACAACTACAAACACAGCAACATCGACAGTTTTCTCTATTTTAGTCGGTGTTGCGTCCGGCTGAAAGAGAGTCATTTACATCACTTGATTCGTCGACGGCACGCACCAGGACACTCCAGCCGTCGGACAAGCTCCATCTCACACGTTTAAAATGAACAAAACTCCACGTGCGGACGCCAATGGTCTCTTGACTTTTGGTAGGCAACAGCGCAAAAGTAACTAGAACTTAGAAGATGGACTTCGACTGGCAAGCGTCGACGTGGTTGCCTTCTCCACCACAAACTTAAACCAATATACGACCTTGACCTCTGACCTTCGACTTTCAACATCTAGCCAGGTCATCAGTAAGGGATAATGAATATTCTTTGTAAGTTCTATCAAAACTGTTTAAGCCGTTAATGAGATACCGTGTTAACAATATCTGATCGGATGAACGGACGAACGGGATAACGGAACAGCCTAAAAGCATAGCCTTCGCCGACATTGTCAGATGGCGAAGGCATGAAATAGGCTGGAACTTCGAAATACTGGATAGACAAAAGTAATGCGAAGATTTGAAAGTGTATATGCTGGATTTAAATGAGCAGTTTACTTGCGATATGTCTGCGACAGAATCCCCAACACACTTTGATGCAGCGGTACGGAAATAAACGGACTGGGATGTCATCAAAGCGTATGGAGTTTTATCGTGGTTTAGCGAGAAATCGTGCTGGCGGCGATGTCTGCTATCAGACGAACGTCGACAGGGCGGTCATGGATACGGACGTAGCTCCAGTTGCGACCGGCAGCGCCTCATCGCTGCCGGAAGCGGTCGGCTCGCGCTTCGGTCCGCCGTACTGACCGATGAACGAGCCGTCCTCGAGGAAACGCACGACGTCGGCCTGCTCGTCGTAGTCGCCGTGGCCGCTGCTGGCGCCGCTCGACTCGCTCGTCAGCAGGTGGCTGGTCAGCCGCAGTAGGCCGGCCACACCCATGTCACCTCGAAGACTGCTCGTGCGTCCACGTCGACGATGCTTCTTCGGCATTCGCTTCACGTGCTTCGCCGGTCCTTGGCGTGGCGGCCTCGCACCCGGCCTGACACAGTCCCACCACAACACCCTTCACAGCGCAGTCGAACTCATAGTTCCAACTCTTTTACTAACTAGAAAAACTGTCCTCGATCGAGGATCGAGGTCAGACCGACCGCATTACTGCGTTACCACGCCCATACGCACTGGACATTGATTGACCTTTGACCTTGACCTATTACCTCAACCTTCAATTTCAGGCCATCTATGGTTATGATCCACACTCACACAAAAACGTAAGTTCAAAAGTCAGTCGATTCAAAAAACAGAGTGGAAAAATTGTGAGCTAGCATTCTGGTATTCCTTAAATGACAAACCATGGTTTGACCTGGTCTTTAGCGACCTTGTATACCCGCCCACGGCGTAAACCAGTCGCTTCTTGCAATAGCTTTTCTCACGAAGCGCACATCGCCATAAATTAGTTACAAGTTTTACGCAAACTAAGGTCGTTACAACTAGTTTTAAAATCAAGCGACCTCAAAAACTGTCGTCCCTAGTAACGACTGGCCTTCTGGGCGTGAATAGGCATTTGTAATGTAATTCGACCCGGTCGCTTATCTCAACACTTGCTGAGCTCTTGTTGAATTCATGACAGCATTGGCTTTATAGCAAATAGAACCTTTTTTACGGCGGCGGCCTACAGCTGACATTTTATTTTTGTCAGTTAAATATAACTTTAAATGCTGCAAGTGTTTTGTCGTCTGGAAACAATTAACGGACAGACGGACCCTGTACCGACTGCTTTACCTTCTCGGCTAACGCGGTCGGTAACTATAACTCTTAGTGCTTTGACACTGTTGGCTGGGCGACAGGAACGGTATACATAGAGTAAAAACCCGCCATGGACGTACTTTCTCCATTTATCTCTGTCCTCTGTCGTTCTGACTGACTCTTCCACGGATAGTCCTGTTTACGTATATATGTTGTCCATCCATGTGCGTGGTCTTCCTCGCCTGCGTGCACCTGGCATTGTTCCTTAGTTTGAGTTGAGGGTTCGAATAATGCCCGTAAATCCTACTAGTGTTGTTCGCGCAACTTTCACAGTTAATATGAACAAGAACTCATTAGGAGATGAGATAGCGAACGTGAACCTTTTTACGACGATATCGCACACGTACTTCAAAATACTGAAAAAGAGAACCTACTTCGTTTAACAAGTAGTAACAGGACCCGGTATTATGCAGAACTCACTGTTTCTTCCCCAGTGGTTGCAGAGGCTTTCGCCAGTACTCATTACGCTCATCGACTGAGGGATGGCCAGGCTGCGTTGGCTAGGACGGCTAAGAGTCACGGTCAGCGCGTACTACCTTCGTGCGTATTCGCCGAAGCTGGCGTGGTCGTCGCGCGGCTCGCTGTCTCGTCCGAGCTGACGTTCCTTCTCGTCGACCGGGTACTGCTGGCCGCGGCGCCGCTTCACGATGCAGACGAGCGCCACGATGAACAACAGGAACGAGATGACGCACATCATGCCGACGAACCAGCCCGGCGGCGCCTTCAGCGACTCCTTTATCACTGCGTACAACCACCGCGCTAGCCATTGACTTGTTTAATTATAACGAGCTCTCACTCGATGTCGAACCGACCGCTTAGCACACAGAACTCGACAAACTAGAAAACAGACTTAGACTCCCCAGAGTCGACGTGGATGACTTCGCCACCACATACTTGAGCCTGCTGTGACCTTGACCTTTGACCGATGACCTCCAGAATATAATCAGGTCATCATTAAAGGCTGATGGAGGTGGCACTTTATTTCGGTCTGTAACAAGCCACCCAGGTAGACTCAGCTTTCTACCCTCCGTGGCACGATAAAATGAGTCGCCTACCAGCCAAGGGCGGTGAATCCCCGGTGATGATCTGCGGTCGGGAGTAAAGGCATGGCTTGTTTGCAGATAACACCGTGTGTTGCCATACCTGAGCGCTTTGGAAAATGCTATAGTATTTAAGGGCGCTTTACAAATGTCCAGGTTTACTTTACTTACTTTTACTTTTTTTAAATTAATGAATATTCGCTGTCATTGTTATCAAAACCGGTCAAGCCGTTCATGAGATATCGTGGTTACAATATCTGACCGGACGAACGAACGAATGGACGTACGGGACAACGGGACAGCCTGAAACATAATGCCGTCGCCGACACTGTCGGCTGGCGAAGGCACAAAAAAACAACAAATTGTGTAGACCTAAATGCTGCACGTTTGGTGCTGCCCTCTAGCGATTCAAAACGTATATCATCTCGTAGCGTGCAACCGTAGCCAAAACAGAATATTTTTATCCGGTTAGTTTGGACACTAGAACCCGTAGCTTGAACTTCGAACTTGATCTAGTAAAAAACAGCATGCCAGATATCTGTGTCAAAAGTCATTCCGTTCAAACGTTTGTCCAGACACAGACATACGCACGCGTGCGGGACCGATTCCTCTTCCTCTAGCTGAACCACTACAGTGGTCGGCAACAAAGTTTTGTACAGGGTGTCGCAGAAAATCCTCCAGACCACTGGCAAGCGTGAGCCAAAAAAGTGCCGCTATACTCTTGCGCGTAACTTCGCCGAACGCGGACCAATTTTAACAAGTGGTCAAAGAATTTTGACGAAAGGCAGCATAATCCAGGAGGCAGACTTTTCACGGGGGACAATGTAATGTGACACCGACCAGTCAGCAGCATTGCAGCCGGTTCCGCAGTCCCGCTGTCGCCGTTATAGATTTTTGCTGCGTAAAGCCCGCAGCACTGACTCCCAATGATTTTCAGTGGGCCGGACAACCCACAAAATTGCCCCTTTCCGTGAGAAGATCTCAGCCCCATCTAATACATGGTTCCTTGGTCCCACGCGATTCCTCTCCCAAACGGCATCTTGATCGATTTAGCCGTTTTTGGATGACTCAAGAACGTGATAAACAGACACACAAACAGACCAGGCTACTCCGTCTGTCGCAATAGGCCACGTCTAACTATTGCTGCGATGCGTCCTAAAATACTCTCACCGCGGTCAGACTAGACAGTAAATCTGTAATCAAATTATCATTATAGGTTCCAACATACGTTAAAGGTGTCGTTACACTACCTTTGAAATGTCTGGCATTTCTCCTGCTAACGTGGGCCAATGGCGCGTTTTTGCACCACCGTGTACAATGACAGAACTATCGGCGTTCCTGCAGAATAGAAGTCCCAGATATATACTCCATATAATTTGATATTTAGAGCCGACTCCGCTTAAAACCATACACTTCCGATGTTAAATGAGCCACTGTCGCTACAAATCACTCGACCTAAGCCATTCGACTGAGTACGTTTCACTCACGATATAGACAGCAACAAACCTGGCATCGCTGTTGGTGTGGAGGTGGCGATAATTCCAGGTCTTCTTGTGGATCTCCAACGTCGCATACCTAAACGTATATACGAACGTAAACAGCAACTCTTATCCAATATTATATCAATCAATCAATCAATCAATCAATCAATCAATCAAAACTAGAACTTCTCGCCACGCCGCCGCCGAGCCCGTCAATCCATGACAGAGTTTCGTTCGTTCAGTCTTCATGGTCAGCTTTGTACTAATTAGCCCGCCCGGCAGACATTGCAATGCCGCCGGCGGGCTTATGTTTTACAGACGACTTTACTAGACCGAAGTTGATGAAATTTTTACCAGTCGTCGATCAATCATCGTCGATTCACCAAATTTTTAGCCGTAGGAATTTTTCATCGACAGTGTTAACGCAACAACCGTGTTGAGCTCCGTGTACCCGTTGTCGAAGGAGAGAAGCGACAGTTAAAAAAAAGAAAATCGCTTTAAAACATAAGCTCGCCGGCGGCATCGCCATGCCTGCCGGGCGGGCTAATAATCAAAACATTTCACTTACAGACTATCGTGTATATCGAGTCGTCAAGTGAAGAACACTATATTAATATTAATCTATTAATTAACAACTTGTTAGTTATATGGGTTTGTTTGCATACAGCTACAGTTTGCCATGTTACAGACAATAACAACATAAGTCTTTAATTCTTGTGTTGTTCTTCACTAATTTGTTCATAAATGTAGGCCTACGCAACAGTAAAAGAGATTACAAGTACAATGTCAGAGTCTGATCAAAAAACGCAAGTAATGTTCTTACGCGTAGTTTTTCGTCCATTCGGCAAACCGCCTGAAAAACACAATAATTACAACAGCAAAATAAACATAGGTTAAAAGTGACGTAAGTTCTTCATTAATCCTATATATGCCAGCTGTTCTGACCGCCATGCTGTAGGACAAAAAATGAAACATTTTGCAGAACTTGCAGTCAGATCGCCGAGATGGCGCTAGCACTAAGCTTTACTTAAACCTATCGATTGAACCACATTCGCAAAGTACGACAACTTGCCCTACAACATAGAGATCGTATATTACTGTGACGTCACTTCATACGCGTACATGCATGAGAGTCAGAATCGGCGGCGTGCTCAGTTGGTACTCGGTAGATGGACGAGATGCGGTTTAGCAGGAAAAGATAACTTGAAGTAAGAAGTTCTGAGATTACGCTTGAAACAATCTCCGCTGCCGCTGACAGACCCGCGCGACGCAGTGCCTCGCGCCCACCGTGCTGTACACAGATGTCGACGGTCAGCGTGGTAAACTGGTGACCGATGACGGTCACCAGTTTAACACACTGACCGTCCACCTAAGTTGATAGCACCTGAGACGATCGACATGACAACTAATGTGGTTGGTGCCCACCAAAATTTAAGTGGTTCAAGTGACCTAACCATGCCATTTTCAGGGATAATTTGCCAACCGTGGGCTAGCACTTGCTACCATCAACCTTTTCTTGGTTGTTTCTACCAGACATGGTGAATAAAGATTTTCATAACAAGTTTGAAGTCTCTATCTTGACTCAGTATGAAAATATGAAAAGCGATACAAAATGTCGAAAATGGTGTGGTTTGGGGTAGTTAGGGTCACTTAAGGTCACTACAAACAACATCATTTGATAAAGCATGCACATACTAGTTCCTATTAGTGTTCCATCTATGTCCATATTCCCTATTTTGCACCGTTTCTGAGATATAGCAAGATATTGGTCGAAAATCGCGATTTTAACCTACCCCACCTCTATTTGGCGCCCGTTGGGAGTGACCCCGTTAAAATTCCATCAAGATTTTTGGCGTCAGAAAACTAGAGTCCCTGGGCTATCGTATGACGTTGTTTTTGTGATCCTTAGTTTAGCTATCTTTGTAGAACTTCGACTTGTGACAGACAGACACATGATGACAGCATATGCCGCTCTAGCATAGCGTCGCGCGGTAAAATGGAGGGGTGAAAACTTTTAATGGGCGGTTTTTTGGCTGTTCCTGACCAGAAGCGACCGAAACTGCACGACTGTCAATCAGACGGATAGTGTGAGGATCGTTCAAGCGATGTTGGTGATCAGAGCAAATCGCACGAGCAGAACTATGTAAACAGACGAGGTCAAATGCATGCACTGGTTACCTAATGAACAACCTTGCGGGTATTCTCAGAATCTACACGCGAATCAAACTGCTGTGCTGCCTTAAGCCCTGTCCACACCAGCAACAAAGTCAAAGCAACATTGTTGAATGCTATAAGTCGAACGATTCTTTCGACAAATTCGAATGTTGCTTCGACACTGTTGCCGTGTTTGGCGACAATGTCGCCGTTTTTCGCAACATTGTTCGACATTGTTGCCCAGAACGGCAACAGTGTCGAAGCAACATTCAACTTTGTCGAAAGGACGATATTTTACGATAAACTCGTTCGACATTATTGCCGTTTTTGGCAACAAAGTCGAATGTTGCTTCGACAAAGTCGAACGTTGCTTCGACATTGTAGATGGTGTGGACAGGGGCTTAAAGCGTCATTCTCTACTTACGACGTGAAGTTGATAACACTTCAACAGTCGACATCGTCGTCGTCGTTGGCGGCACTGTCAACGAACACAACATTCCGAATTTAAGCACTCTGTAAACACCAGCCTCACAAATCTTCCCGCCACAGACTGCTGGCTTTCTTTGTGATCGTCTTCGCCGACTAAAGGTTCATTCACACCGGATGCGTTTCGTCGCGTTGCCGAGCGGCACCGCGCCGCGCCGCACGGCACCGCACAGCAACGCAACCAGTGTGAACGAATCTTAAGTCTAGGACCGGATATTCTACGTTAATCGGTTTGCCTTTTACGTCAAGTTCTCTATTGTTAAAATTATTTTATGCGGGTAGTTCCGTACTGTATCTAAATAAGCTGGTTGCCCCATCAGCTTTCAGCGTGTGTTATGCAGTATCGTATCGTATCGTATCGAATCGTATCATCATCATCGTATCGCTATTGTCGTAGGCAAGCTACTAAAATGCTGTTCGAGAAATTCAATACGAATTGTTTATTCATGCATGCAAAATAATAACCCAAATAATCTACTATACAAATTTTTACCCAACACTTTCGTATAGCAGAGTGTAGGCCTATGGGTGTCTGTATGGCTGGAGAATCTAACTTCAGAACTAAATATAAATAATCTTTGACTTAGATATACGACATGCTGGTTCAACTTGACCCTCAAGGTCGAACGTCAAGGTCATAGGTCAAAGTTCACGGTCACAGGAAGAAACAAGAGCCTCGCAACTGCCGGGTTAGCCGACCGTGGCGTAGCGAGATCCGAAAACAAATAACACAGAAAGGCTGATCTGAATTTAAAACTGTAAATATGCAACAGCAACTGTGTAATTTTTCGCTCGGTGAAAATGTTGATAAAGTGGGCGGTGCGACCCAGAGAGTAAAGGCTTTTCTAGTTACAGTAAGGTGTGCAGTTTGGCTTAGCGGTAATGGCTTTGAGCGATCAACGAAGTTACTATACGTAGAGCCCGATTAGTACTGGGATGGTTGACCGTCTTCGGGCGTGCATACCACCTCGTTATGTGACCAGCCACCCAGGCCAACTCAACCCCTGACCCTCAGCGGGACGGAAAATGAGTACCGGGCAAAGCGCGGTGATGCTCTGCGGCTGGGCAGTAACGGCAGTTTTGGCTCCTTCAACTTGTGGAATGTGGATAAACGTGTGGGTGGTAAGTAACACTGTGTGATCTCTCGTTAACACGTGCCATACCTGAGCGCTTTAGAGATGAGTAGCTCATACGATACGATACAGTAGATTAACGTGCACACAAAAGCTGACGAGATGGCCAGCTTAATATACAGCACGTCAAAGAAACGAAAAAATAAGGAAAACTAAAAACAGAAAACGGAAAAGCTTAGAAGAAACGGTCCGGGAAATAGTCCGTGAAGGCAGTCTGGGAGGAAGAAGTGAAACTACGGGAGTAGGATTTGTGAAAGAGGTAGGTTTTAAGCCGGTAGTGAAAGAGAGTAGGAGTTACAGATGTACAGAGTGGTGAATCAGAAGAGGAAGAGGTAATGGATGAAGGAATATCTGGATAGGTAAGTCGGAAATGGAAGAACTGGTACCAGAATGAGGTTGACGAAGAGATAAAGGGAGATGATTCCAGAGACAAGATGAAGCATAACGAAATGAGAGATCAGTTATTTTTAGAGAGGATGATGACGGTGGCTCATGTAGGGTATCTCATTATTAAGCGCTATACAATTCTACAGATTACTTTACATTACAGTAACGTGGTGAAGTCAAAACACTGACGTGTAGACGATATCGACAACGTATCACTTGCCTGTGCGCATTCTCAGTGCAAATATTTGCGGCTCGGATGACGACTGCTTGCCCTCAGCGTCGCGCGCCGTCACCTTGAACCAGTATGACTCGTCGACCGTCAACCCGCCCAGGCTCATCCAGTTGTTCTCTCGCTCAATGTCCGACCGCATCGACTCATTAGCGTCTGTAAATCAATAACGTCGTAAGTAAGTAAGTTGGATTCATACAGCGCATCATGATCGTCGTTTTCCTGCAGTACCTTGACGTTGCTTTAGTCGTCCAGGTAGAGCAATCTGCCAGATGTGTACGTGTGTCCGGAAAATAACTTTCGAGTTGAACGACCTCTGACCTAGATATTTGCCATACGGACTCATCTTGACCTTTTAAAGGTCAAGGTCATAGCCAGAGTTCACGGTCAGAGAAAGAAAAAATGTGCGACCTCGAGTGACGACTTTCGGCTTGGTTGGGTGACCGGAACAGGGCATCTGATCGGTAAAAAAGAACCTCAGCTATCGCAGAAGGCCAGTGCGACGCCTTGCCAGTTGAAATCTTGTTAAATGCTGCCGGATAGGCTTGCAGTAGGTGAATGACCTTGAAGGTTACTCAGTGTACCGTTAATTCGAATTGCCGCTGTTTGATAGTCAAAAATGCCACTATACAATTGTCCGTAACTGACTGATTTTCAAAATACTTTCAGCATCAGACTCAGCAAATCAGACACCGTGAAAGAGTCGCTACAATGCCTTGTAAGATTTTGGCACCGTTTTAACTCACAGCGGCCAGTGTCCAGGTTTATTGTGCCACCACGTACACATAGAAGTGACGTAATTTCTTCATTCTTATCTATGCCAGCTGTTCTGGCCGCCGTGATGTACGGCAAGGAAATGTAAACATTTTGCAGCACTATACAGTCAGATCGCCGACATGGCGCTAGCACTAAGCTTTACTTAAACCTACTGATTCAATTTTATTTAAATAACGTGACAAGTCTTCGCCAGTTAACTTCGCACAGTACGACATCACGCCCTATACAACATGGAAATCGTATCGTGATCATAGACTACTGTGAGTCACTTCACCCTGTCTATAGACAAAATGCAGCGTGCTTACCGGTTTGGTTGTAGTCGATGAAGAACTCACTTCCTGGGACTTGGTGTTCCTCAGACTGCGGCAGCCACGTCACAACAGTGAAACCGTCGACGTTCATGTAACAGTCGGTGATAACAGGTGCGTCAGGAGCTGTACAAGAAAAAAACATTCAACACGGTAGTGGCCGCCGCACAACAAG
>Ga0209363_1001020_pt1 | contig 12565 bp, 7 predicted proteins | sample WorMetexBAHAMAS3_FD_187385 | JGI IMG/M metagenome (GOLD analysis project Ga0209363, IMG submission 187385) | Marine gutless worms symbiont microbial communities from Max Planck institute for Marine Microbiology, Germany - Inanidrilus exumae... | ecosystem: Host-associated > Annelida > Digestive... | reverse complement strand
ATCTATCGTCTAATTTGTTAAACGAAGTAGGTTTGTCTCTTTTTCGGTATTTTGAAGTAGGCCTACGTGTGTGCGATATCGTCGTTAACAAGTACGTTCGCTATCTCATCTCCTGATGAGTTCTTGTTACTTTTGTACACGAATTGTTGCACTAGGCACAACTATCGCACAACGAGCATGCACTGCCGTGCGTACAGATTTCCATACAACCAATCTTGTTCATGTCAACTGGACCGGAACTATGATCAACCAACGTCGACTACCACCAGTGTTGTTGATGACACCTATATTACTCCGCCAGTGCACCATCATGGATGTGAACCAACACGGCGGATGGACACAGGTTTCAAACAACATAAGTGACCTCCAAGGTGCCACATACGATGTCCTACTAGTCTTCAATTGCAACTGTGTCTATCTTGCACAGTTTCCGAGATATTACCAGTTATTTCCCAAAACTTAGAGGTCACATGACCCTGAACAGTGAACACATCCCTTTCGGGGGTAATCTATCAAGCATGCACTAGTACTCTGTGTCAATTAGTGCACGATATTTGAAGTGCCTAGCTTCACCGATTCCAAAGATATGATTAGAGGCCAAAATTTTAAAAAGGGTCACATGACCATGATCACATGCACTGAATGGTCACGCCCATCAGGTGCCATGGTAGTTTGTTACCCCAAGGTTAGCACTTGATATATTCTACCTGCACACAAAATTTGGCAACTCTTGCTGTAGCCGGAGATATGATTACCGGCATCAAAAGTGAAAATGGGTCATGTGACCCTGACCACGTCCCTTTTAGGGGTGGTTTGTCATCCGAAAGCTAGGACTTAATATAGTCTACCTGTGTGCAACATGATTGGAAATATGATTACTGCCCACCAGAATTTAAATGATTCACGTGACCTGAACACACCCATTTCGGGGACAGTTTGTCATCCGTAGGCTCCGACTTGCTATGATCAATCGGCATACCAAGTTTGAAGTGTGTACGATTACCTCAACGACGATATGAAAGGAAATGCAAAAATATGTAAAAATTCTCATTTTGAGTCACCCTTTGGGGGAATTAGGGCCAAGGTACAGGGTTCATCTGTCTCGCACATTGTTCGCTTCCTATTAGTGATAAACGTCGCCCGCCTATTGACAGTTAGACGGAGCTACAACTTTGCAACTGGAAGTTTTCACACACAGAAACTTTGCAGCAGACTTCTTTGGACAGAAGTTGAATTTTACTGGCAAAAACAGCAAAATCGCGTTTTGTGCCACCCTTCGGGGGACTTAGGGGTAACGTACACAGTTCATCTATGGCTCGTTGGAAAGCGCGTGGTCGACTTCATATTAGTGCCAAATGAACTTTTTCCCTGGGCTATCACGCGGCATTGTTTGCGTGATCGTACGTTTAGCCGTTTTGGTGCAATACCGGCGAGTGACAGACGGACAGACAGACAGACAGACACACACAATGACTAATACCCGCACTAGCATAGCGTCGCGCGGGTAAAATGTTGTCCAGCAAACAAACAGCAAACTACATCAAGACTGACCAGCGGACATCATATATAGGTCGAGTGTGATAGCCAGACATTGTAGAGATGCATTTCCATGATGAACTCTTTGCTTTCGTTATTACGCCTGTCAATCAATCACATCATCAGTGACAATTCACCATGATAATGCCGTAGTAAGTAAGTAAATTTACAGAGCACAGTTATCGTCAAGAACCTCTAACGCGCTGAATGCACTAGTATCAAGCGAACAGGTACGTTTTTAGCAAACGTCTCAAACAGTCTGCACTGATGATCGGGTCCCGGATTAAATCTGGGACAAAATTCCAGACTGTGGGGCCGTCAACTGAAAAGGCCCGACGGCCGTAAGTGTTGAGCTGGTAGTGAGGTATTGCAAGCAGTTGACGGTCGGCGGAACGCAGGTGCTGCCGAGTGTCGACACCGGCGGCCAGAACGCAGTAGTCCGACAGGTACGGCGGTGTGCGGCCGTTCAGACACCGGTGAACTGTCACTGCCAGCTTGAAAAACACCCGGTCAGGGACGTCGAGCCAGTGAAGTTCGTCGTGCAGTATCTGACCCAGGCCGCGGTCAAACTTCCAAGTGCTGGTGACGACACGCGCAGCAGCGTTCAACACACGCTGTAACTTGTCCGTTACTGTTCTTGGCGCTCCGACAAGAAACAGTGTTGCGATAGCTGATTCTATTGCTATTGCATATTTCTCAGTTTGAGTTCACAGCTAGTTCCTCTGCCACAAACTACAACTGTGTTGTGACAGCAAGCACCTCATAAACTCAGATATTTAACTCTCATCTTGCAGATAAACAAGGACAGTTTGCACCTTGAATTTCCTGCTCAATTTGTTGTTAACTCTGTTAGGACAGATCAAAGTTTTCATGTCCTGTTTAACACCATCCCGGTATGTCTTCCTTAGTCTTAGATGACCTCTCTGTCTATTGCCACTGCTGTTTATTCACACAAACTCAGGGCTAACACATGGCACTGTGGCAATCTACAGTAGCGTTAACACGTCCCAGAAACACCCCCCGACAGCACACCAACTCCGATCACGCTAAGTGTAAACAGCGCATTAAGACAGGCCTATTACATATAAAATATATTAAATACTAGCGTCAACACTATATCGGCAGATATAAACTGCATATACAGTCACTATGCCGTTACAACTTAGCCTGAAGTTACTTTGAATTCAGTGGTAAATTACAGTAATATTACCATGTTATCACGGATTTCAATGTTGCCGGTAATTTTTGAACACTAATCTACACGCATCTAACGGTACACATCATAAATTCATAATCACTGCGAAAGCTGTACGTACCTCGTGTATTGCCTGGTAAATACTGTTTCCAGATTTTTAACGTTCTGTCGTCACTACAAGACACGAGTCTAGAACCAGATGCGTCAAAGTCAACACTCCACACAGTTGATGTATGCGATGCTACAAACAACAGGTCTTGAGGTCTGTATCGAATCTTGCTACCAGTGTGATTAATTTGCGTTAAAACTTTAGTAGCGTTAATTTTTTAAAATCGCGATTCATTCCTTAACGTGTTAATTAAAGCGTTAATTCAACAGTCCTAAAGCTGACGGCTGGGTGACAATCCTGCCTGCAAAACTCGTGTCATACACATTCTCATCCAGACAACTGGAGGATCAAAACCACATGAACAACGGAGCAGTTGAGGTTTCCTGGACGATGGCCGTCAGACCAGCTACAACAGATGTTGTGTAGGACTAGGACAATGTTACCTAATGTGTCGAAACAGCTCCAATCATCACCGTCTTCTGAGTACAGCTTGATTGAGTCATCATAGCTTGAAGATGCCAACACCTTGACAGTGCAAATAACAACAGCGACATCACAAAGTACAGAGCATATTGCACAGTCATTCGGCGGACATTGTTCGTTTTACTGCAGTGGTGGTCCACCAACATTGCAGAATGGAAACAGAAGTAGCACATCTAACTCGGAATCGCCTATTTCTGCTAACTGCATGTATTCAAGAGTGATTGAAAAAGGTGTCGCCCTAACGGGACGTAACACTACTGGCCCGCCGTGCAGCCGTGGAGCTATAATTAGACTGAAGGTGGCATGATGTCATCGCATGGCGTGCGCGGGTGCAGCCGCCTGCAGGCCTGCCGTGGAGTGCTGCAGACGACAGACGCCCACAACTGTTACTAGTCTGGCCCCTTACACTATGTGCAGGCCGGCCAGTAATAAAATAATCAACTTCTACGTATCCTTCTTATTGAAACGAAGTTATTGTCAAATACACATATATACAGACAAGTGTATATAAACATGGCATAGCATTAATCAATATACTGGCAATATTATTTAAACATGGGATGCAATTAAGGCTATTAACATTTAAACAGTTTTATAATATAATTAACAAAACGAATCAGTGCAAATGAAGACACAACACCATAATCCATAGTATTTGGTGTAATGGCTCCAATAAGGTTTATAATCACTAAATTGAAATATGACCTGCAGTGCTGGTGTGCATAGCTAGATATCTATTGCACATGTCAGAAGCAAAACAGCATATAAGACAAGAAGCTCTGCTGTTGCAGAGGGACCGCACGATGCGCTATTAGTAAATGTCCTGTGTTTCACGAGGTATGTGAGTTAGAAAGGCTTCAAAGGGCAAAAGTGACCTTCAAGGTCATTCTAGAATATTGGCAATGGTACCATTCGATAGGCCACATACGATTTTCTATTAGTGTTCCATTGCAACTATGTCTCTATCTTGAACCGATAACGAGATATTTTGACTTATTAAAGAGGTCCTGTGACTTCTTTCTGGGGTAATAATCATGCGTGCACTAGTACTCTCATGTGTATCGCCCACTACAAAGATATGAAAAGGTAGTCAAAATGTGGAAAATGGGGTAGTTAGGGGTCATCCAACATTAACAAAAACAGCGCCACTCGATCGAGCGCATACGAGTTCCTATTAGCCTTCCATAGTAACTACGTCCCTATCTTGCACCGTTTCTAAGATATAGCGAGACACTGGTCGAAAATCGCCATTTTAACCTACCCCACCTCTATTTGGTGCCTCCATTAGGGGTGACCCCGTCCGAATTTTGCCGAAATCTTTGGCATCAGAAAAACTAGAGTCCCTGGGGGCTATCGTATGGTGTTGTTTGCGTGATCCTAGGTTAAGCCATCATTGTAGAACTCCGACTTGTGACAGACAGGCAGATGGACAAATTATCTATTATTTAAATATCACACGCTGTACAGGTACATTTATATATAACTTTATTTCACCGTCAAAAAACGGTAGCCAAGAAAAAAACAAAAATATATGCAGTACAGTCAAAATAAGTTCAACATTTAAAAAATATCAGACGGCATAGGTAGTTGATCCTAAATTTCTGAAAAAGATTGTGAATTAATTCTTTTACCGTGTTAATGCCAAAATAGTTACTTACTTCCTCTTCTTGATAATAACAATACATTTATTAACACTGTCGTAGATCTTAGATCTTTACGTTTAGCTGTTCTGTGTTATGTTATCTTATCACTGTTTTATATTGCTTACTTATTTATCTATGTAGTGCATATACGTATGTGTGTATTTTACATTAAATTGTTATTAACTTTGCATCTGTCTGAGTTTTTCAATAAATAATCTACTACTACTAGTACTACTACACACTGACAGCATATACCGCGCTAGCATAGCATCGCGCGGTAAAAACTACAGCATTAAGTAATGTGGCCAAAAAACGAGAAATAAATAGCTAAACTCTATACCTCTTCTGTAGGATGCCAACGAACACACTTGACGTCTTGTGTGTGTGAACTAAGGATGCTAGCACAGTCAAAGTTCTCCCTTTCTTCATCAACTGCACCATCACATAATTCGCTCTTGTACTGGTACCAACCACAATTCACTTCTTAACACATCTAATTACAATGAAGAGTCTAACTCTAAAATAATTAGTACAGCATGTTTCTATCTAAGCACTGTGTTAAACACCAGATCGCATCAAATTGCACGTCGTCTTCGTTCCTGCGACATGCCCTTACAGCACAAACCTACTAACAGAACACAATTTGCTGACTGTGCTTTCTGTTGTACATGCTCCTACAGTCTGGAATTCGCTCAACAATAACGCTGTCTCTAGTACTTCATTTGCTGTATTCAAGTCTACCCTTAAGACATTCTTATTTCATCAGACGTTTACGCCTGGTCGGTTTTCACAACCGTAATGTGTCCGTCAGCGCCTCTGGAGTCTTTGATATACCGGCGCTATACAAGCTAGATTATTATTATTATTATTATGCACGGGTATTAGCCATTGTTGTGTGTCTGTGTGTGTTTGTGTCTGTCACATGCCGGTATTGTATCAAGACGGCTAAACGTAGGTTGTAGGATCACGCAAACAACGCACAATGTTGAATCATGAATGCCGTTGACAACGTTCAAACGTCATCATTTGCATGCATGTGAACGCGGGCTCAAAAATCAAGCACTGCTAAATTTGAGTGGTATTTGTACAGGCACCATCGACGGCATTCGAACATTGATGCTGACATAATACGTCGACTTTATCCGTATGAGCATGTGAGACTGAGCGTTCTCGCTTATGCCGTCAACTGCCGTCGATCATGGTTGATGGTGTCAGCGAGAATGCTATACTGAAATCTAGCAATGCTAATCTTTGAGATGCGTTCACATGCCATTGACAACATTCAAACACGTCAGTGAGAAGTCCACTTATGACTTCACTCTAGCAGGCCTCCACACATGCCATCACAATGGATTTGTGGACGGCGTCCAGCAACTGCTCATATAAGTAACTAGACATCTCGCGGACAGTCAATTCACGGACAAATTAGTAGAAATTATGCTGATAACTTGCCCTATAACAATGCTATTATGCCCATATAACTACACTACAGATATATTGTGACTATTGTACAGCATGTCTTTGCCATATGTGGAAAGCTGTCCTTAAGTACAGGCCTATAACTTGTCCGCAAGTTGTTTTGTCCTTGAGATGTCCAGAAACCCTTGTATAAGGGTGTATCTGCACACTGGCTGGACGACAACTTTGGTACCCACAACAAGTGCCTGGCAGTCTGTCCGGTGCCAGGCAGCCACACCGCCGACTTCATTTGACATAAATAAAACATAATTCAGCAAAAGTAATACGAAAAGGTATAGGCTTAACAAAGACATAAGTGAGTTGGTGACAGCATTCAAGGTGGATGGGATAGGATACTGAAACAAACATCAACCCCCTACACCAGGCAATTACTGGTACTTTGCATGTCCGGATGGTCTGCCGAATGCATCGGCCCGCAATTGGAATGTGACACTAAGTACTCCCCACCCATCGTTCTCTTTGTTGCTAATGCTGACAGTGCTCAGTGCAACTTACTGCTGATGAAGTTCCTTAGAGTAGTGTGGAATATCGATTCGTTTCAGAGGGAATTATCGCGATATGCATACGATGCGATACGCCTTCAATATCATGATATTCGGTACAATGCAATGTATCGTGCCATCACTAACTGATACCAGTTGTGGTAGTGAAAACTTCACCTTCAAAGATCCAAACACTCTTGTCACGACTGCATGTTGCTAGATATGCACCACTTGCAGACCAAGCAACACTTTTCACTTCATTTTCATGTCCTTCTAGCGTTGCAACACATTCAAAATCTGGTGTCTTGTTGCTCCAGATGGAAGTCGTTCCATCAAAACTTGTTGCTGCCAAAAGTCGGCCACAGGGTGACCAACTCACACAGCGTATTGTCCGATAATGAGCTCCCTCCAGCACAGTTTTACAAACCCAACGACTGTCACCTGCACAAACAGGCAAATAAATAATAAATACAATCTCAAGAAAATTATTCTGAAATGAGAATGATTGGATGGATGTGTGGTGTCAAAGTAGGGGTCCGTAGAAACACCGCACCGGCCGCACCGGCCCATATTAGGAAGATACCATTACCGTGTCGGTTAGGGTTAGTGCTACGGTTAGGGTCAGTTGTATCTTCCTAATATGGGCCGGTGCGGTGTTTCTACGGACCGTCAAAGTAGCAGATAGATTCACATGGAATGAGTCGAGGGTGGCCATATGTAGTAACGACAAAACTGGTAGAAACGAAGTGGCTGAAAATGGTAGTGAAAGTAGTACTTTTGGCAGCTTTTGACTTCCATCTGGAGCACGGCCAGAGTCGATTACTGTAACATGGTTCTCACCGGCGCTCCGAAGTCCGTGACAGACAGACTACAGCGAGTGATGAATGCTGCAGCACGCCAGGTCAGCGGCACGCACAAGTACGATCATGGACTGTCTCAACTTCTACATGGCGACTTGCACTGGCTCGATGTGGCAGATCGGTTCCAGTACAAGCTACAGCGAAAACGCAATACGTAGCTGCTATCGAAGTCTATAAGTAGACTGTGATTGTAAGTGTATCAGTAAGTATATCGGACCGCAAGCATAGATTGTACGTTGCAAGGGTACCAAAAAAACAACAGCAGCAGCAGCAGCAGAACAACGATAGTTGCGTTTGTACTTTATTTCTGTTGTTTTGTTAACATTGTACCCACGTAAAGCACTATCTATTAAATCGTTTCTAAGCTTACAACATCGTATTCTATCGTTAGTAACTCGCTGAACGTCGGTTTCCAGGGACGGACCTATCGGTAACAATTACCGTATATACGACCATGCGCTATATAAATCGACTTTTACATTACATCACATTACTAAGTATATTTCGAAACTGGAGATGATTCAGTAATATAAAGACAGCTGATCGCTAAAGAACGACGTTATACACAATCACCTTCCTTGGCCCACAGACGAATCGTTTTATCACCACCACAGGACGCTAACACTGTTCCTTTGAAATTCCAAGCCACACTCCATACTCGGTCTTGATGTCCGCTTAATGCACAAATTAAATCTATACTTATAGCATCCATTGCAACGTAAAGTAAACAACCGTAAAATAATTATTATCTATTGAATATTTAAAGCACGGTGTTAAACGGTCCGCCTAAAAATAGAAAACTACGAAATCCAATAAATCATTGACTGTGCAATGTGCTAAATACCGGTATGCCAAAATCCACCTGTCAGGCTGTCACATTCTGCCACAATGGAGTTGACCGTGTTGGTAACACGGTCTGTACTAATATGTTGATGGAGCTATCACTGCTTATCTCTGATGCTGTGACTAAACCATTTAACAATTCTGATGTTCTTCCCACAGGGCCAGCACTCGCCAACAAACGTGTAGCCACCGTATAGGGGGACCAACAAATATGGCCGCCACTAAATGATAACCGAAACATATCCCATAACGCTTTGTTGATTGTTGATGCGATCTGCGGCCATATATGTTGGTCCCGATTTTGTCGGCGATCGATGGCAACACTTTCGTCTGCAGTTACGATTGAACGTCGTGAATCTAGAATATTTAACTATATATATCTGTGCCCACGACCCACATAAAGGTATTCATCATACACTAAAGTATCCATCAGGGTCATGAAAAGGGTCAATTCGAACAGTTCAGATTATAAGTTTTGGCATAAATGATTGAGTGTTTATTATCCCACGGTTTGCCAAAGCTGTTAGATATTCAGTTTATCGGTATCTTTATGCGTGAATTGCGGAATACCGTTCGACACGTGAAGAAGAGTAGGCCTGATGCAATTTGTATACCGCTTGTACAGTAAGCACCTTCCAACGTATTACGGATTCATTGGCGTCGCGCCAGTTACTGCCGTATATATGCAAAAAAATCGTGAATTTTATACATGCATTGAATTGTGACAAGCAAAATGGTATAGTGATGTCGTTTGATTTGACCCATTCTGTAGGCACGGTGAAGTCTACTGAGCTTACCTTTACTTAGCTAATGTGACTGAAGCAGATCGTCATGATAACTTTTGCCGGAAAAACACCGAGTCTAAATCCGGCTGAAGGTGGGTGACATTTTCAGTAAGTAACAATTAATTCCCAGTAGATGTGGCACGCGGAGAAAGCAGGAGACGACTGCACAGATAGAGCCAATGTGACACGTAGGCATGTGAACAGACAGACACAGCTAGCGGTAGATGAAAGACTAGTCTACGTAGGAAGATGACTGCAGAGACTGCTGTATGTAGACATCTGCTGTCGCCTTGGTCAAGTGCCTTGGTCCATCTAAGGTCATCTGCGGTCCGTCGGACTATTAACAATACAGCTCAGTCAGTTCCATAGCTCGCCATGCACGATGTCTAGTCTATCGCACGCGTCGCTAGAATGATCTATACGATATCGCAGTTCGCTGGCTTAAAATATCGTCCAATTTCACTACCAGGTATCAGTTTACTTCCCGACGAAATTATGGCTAGATTTCCGAATTGCTGCGTAAAATGGGGGCTTGGATGAAAAATTTGCAAGTTTTGACCAAATATCGATATCTCAGAAATGTGGGCTTAATCGGAAGTTACATGTGATCTAACGAACCGAATCGTTTTACTGACCTCCAGTAACAATTCAAGACTAGTTCAGCCAGGTTTACTGTAAACCTGTATATCGCCAACAATATCTAAAGAAATATAACATAAAATGTCGCCTACCAAACTGACGACAACGATCGAAAATTATATGTGAACCACTACTGAGGTTGGACGACCAAGTCGTATGTGAACCGAAAGGTCATTCGCACATATGTAAGTTCTTAATTAACAAACATTATTTCAGAAACACGAAACACAGATAAGAATAGGAAGTGGTGGATGACCAATCATATGCCGCTATCGTCAGTGACCTTGAGTGACGGTGAAGGTCATGTCAGCTATTTCAGTCATTTCTAAATCCAGTATCGCGGAACGTGAAGCTTAGTGACGAAGACGATATTTACTTGTGGGTTATAATTTTAACTGAAATGACGTAATGCCTTCAAGTTGCACACAGTCACGCAGGAAAATAAGCGAAAGGATAGAAAGGGAAAGGAAAGGGCGAAACTTTAACCCCTAATATTAACCATAACCCTAACCGTACCGCTGACACTTTCCCTCCTTGTCGCTAATCAGTGATACCGGCATATGTATACGATACGATACGATATATTTACGTGCGCTTTAAAGCTGACGAGATGGCCAGCTTAGTCTATAGCGCACGGGACAGAAACGAACAATAAGAAAAACTGAAAACAAAAAATCGAGTAGATCAGAAGTTTCGGCGACAAACGCTTCGATGCAGCTGGTGACGTGTGCAAGTAAGTAAATAAGTAAGTTTATTAGACAGACTTTGCAGCTGTGCAGCTGAATAGATCAATACGTCGATAGATGAAACGATATCTACCAATTTGCCGTCGTTCTTGTGACAGGACCCAGATAGCTAAGCTCAGCTTAAACGATTTGAGAGCCATGCAATTGACCAATTGCATTGTGACTCCGTGTGACACCGACAGTTCTGCTGAATATGTTATTATTAATATTAACGTTTATGTCGGTAAAGTTACTATGGACAGCTAATAGGAAGTCATATGCGTTTTGACGAAAGATGACATCCCTGACGACCTTCTGTGACCCTAACTAGTTTTTGGCACCTTTCAAGTCTTTTAAACGGGCATGAAAGATAGACTTTTCGATTTTGGCATAAGCTATTTAATATTGTTGACACGTTAGTTATTTTTCTACCGATGACAAACTATCCCAATAGGGCGTGGTCATGGTCGTGCAACTCCTTTTATTTTTTTACAAATAAGTGGCAATATCTTGGAAATTGCACTAGATATCGCGACATAATTACTACAGAAGAATATTGGAAATTGTACTCGACTTGTCGAACAGCGCCATTGCCAATGACCTTGAATGACCTTGAAGGTCTCTCCAGCTGTTTGAGTTTATAATAATTAACAATCTACTGAAATGGGTTAAAGACAGGCGTAGGCCTACGGTTACATCGGCGGCTGACTGCGCATGCGCCATCTGTACCCACATTGCGTCTGGTCTCGTTGATCCATCGCCTGCACGAGACTCCGCGCATCAGTTGCTGCGACTGGCGCTCAACCGACATAAGATGCGACTGCCACCGACCGTCTGCACGACCGAACTCGGCGCTTGCCACTCGGACCACGCGGTCGTCGGCGGAGTTTAGGCAGCACGTGCGACAAGACGGTGTTACTGACCGTCTTATGATATAGTTTTTCTCGGTCTCTCGTCGTGAGAAAGTCGTTAGACGAGTGACTTGATTCTTGAGACTAGCCACCGACGATACACGACTGGCGACACAGGACCCATGTGACCGACTTCTCTGGAAACAGGAACAAGACATGTTGTATGCACGAGAAAGGGTTTTATTCTATATTTACGAAAAGAAAAGAATAGATAGGCAGCATCTGGGGGACAAACCGCCAGCCCTAAGAAGTGGATAAGAAAGGCGCACTCGGCTGCAAGACAGACAAAGCCGACTGAAGAAGAACAGCAAGATGATGAAGTACGAGAGACAGAGCGATGATGTCACTGAATGATAGCGGACGTGATACGTCGACGTGTCTGTTTCCGCAGCCAGCTGAGACGTCTGCATCGTCGATGATTTCTGACGTTGCATTGATAGCGATGCGAGGTGAACAGAAGCGAGCAAAGTGGACGAGACATCGGGACGGAGAATGGACTCTTAGACCAGGAACAGGTACCGCTCCGCCACTTCATCGTCCGCCTATAAACTATCGTCTTAGCGACCTTTCGTATTGGTGTTTAACCAACTGCACAGTTCAGCCTATATACAGTACAGTTTTGTACACAATGAAACGGGTTTACATGCCTCGACCCCCCGTGACCTGTGATTGAATCTTCATGTAAATAATAGAGCTTCTATAAACGAGATTCCACTTCTACTCGACATTTCGCCAACTTTGGTAATAATTATAATATGCAGATTTTAATATGTTAGATTTTAATCTAACCCAGCATGTAAACTTTCCAACTCACAGTAAAAACCACATTCTCGACCTGCTTATAACCTCCGCAGACTCCTCTCTTGCACCTTCTC